>Ga0256914_1000014_pt1 | contig 194303 bp, 167 predicted proteins | sample HulkmetaG_FD_191571 | JGI IMG/M metagenome (GOLD analysis project Ga0256914, IMG submission 191571) | Hydrothermal chimney microbial communities from Main Endeavour vent field at the Juan de Fuca Ridge, Pacific Ocean - Hulk | ecosystem: Environmental > Aquatic > Marine > Hydrothermal vents ...
TTTGCATATCTGTTTGACTGCCTTGAAATTGAACAAAAAAACAGCCACTCACGGATGAACACAGAATCATGCTTTATGCCAACAACAAGACAGCCCTGAAAAGGCGCTTGGATAAGCTTTATCATATCTATAACAACAGAGAGTATATCCAGTATGACCCCTTAAGGTATATCTATTTGTTTAAGGACGAAAAAGAGAAGGAATTGATGGGGTTTATGGCATCTTCTCTTGCCTTTGGCAGGGTAACGCAGATATTCAGGGCAATAGACAGACTCCTCGAAATCATGGGAAAAAGCCCGCTTCAATATGTTATGGCACTGGGAACAGAACCTGAGCCTGATCTTCTGTCTTTCAGATACAGATTCGTATCGGGTCAGGACATTCACATGTTTTTGCATATTACAAAAAGATTGATAGAAGATTACGGTTCTATCGGTTTTTTTATGAAACATCACTACAACAGAGGCAATTTTCTCAAACTGGTTGATCTTGTCACAAGGCAGTATGCTGATATCAAATTTCTTGTCCCTGCATCCATGAAAACATCTGCCTGCAAAAGACTGTTTATGTATTTCAGGTGGATGGTAAGAAGGGATAATATTGATACTGGCCTATGGAGTTTCATAGATCCGGCAGAACTTATTGTTCCTCTGGACACACACATATTTCAATCTGCCGTAAAACTCGGCCTTACATCAAAAAGGGCCCCATCCTTTGCAGTTGCAAGGGAGATAACGGAAAACCTGAAGGCTTTCTGTAAAAATGACCCTGTCCGGTACGACTGGGCAATTTCTCATGAAGGTATCATTCAAAACAACTTTGCAACACATATAACCATGTCAGAAGACCAGGACATATCATAAATCATTAAGGAACGCCCGTCCGCAAATCAATGTCGGGCGCTGAGGAGCTACAATGAAACGACAGACATATCTGGCCATGAAACCGCTGGATGAGGCCAGGAAAATGTTTTTTTCAGCAGTTGGCACGGACAGACGTACACGGTCCGAAACAGTCAGAACAGAAGATTCTTTTGGGAGGGTAACTGCCGAACCTGTTTTTGCAAGAATTTCTTCTCCGTCATACCATGCCTCTGCAATGGACGGTATAGCAGTAAAGGCCGAAACCACTTACGGGGCCACTGAACGAAATCCAAAGGTGTTGACTATTGGCAAAGATGCTGTCTGGATAAACACCGGTGAACCCCTTCCTGACATATTTGACTCTGTTATAATGGTGGAAAAGATCCATGTCATTGATAATGAACACCTGGAAATAAAGGCATCTTCCTATCCGTGGAACAACGTGCGAAAGGTAGGAGAGGATATTGTTGCAACAGAGATGATTCTTCCCCAGAACCATATGCTGTCTCCATATGATATGGGCGCCCTTGTTGCGGCAGGGGTATACGATGTGAAGGTATGGCAGAAACCTCGTGTTGCCATTATCCCTTCCGGTTCAGAGCTGATAAGTTATCATGAGTTAAAACAGGGCATACCCCTGAAAAAAGGACAGATTATAGAGTTCAACTCTGTAATGATATCCGGGCTTGTCAGCGATGCAGGTGGAATTCCGCTTGTTCATGATATCGTCCCTGATGTTGTGGATGAAATACGCAAGACCGTATCCCGTGTATGCGAATCCGATGCGGATGTTGTAATCATAAATGCAGGATCCTCTGCAGGCAGCAGGGATTATACAATGCATGTAATAAAGGATCTCGGCACTCTTATTGCCCACGGTGTTGCCATAATGCCGGGCAAACCCACTGTCCTTGGAATGGTAAAGGGGAAGCCTGTTATTGGGCTGCCGGGTTATCCCGTGTCCGCAAGTATATCCTTTGAACATTTTGTAACGCCTCTGCTCTTTTCCCTACAGGGTTTAACCCCTCCTGAACGTGAAAAAATCAGGGTAAAGCCGACACGTGATATTCCATCCAGGTTAGGTCTGGAGGAGTTTTTGCGGGTCAATATAGGCAGGGTAAACAATAATTACGTAGCCACGCCGCTTGCAAGGGCCGCAGGTTCTATAACTACCATGACAAGGGCAGAGGGCATTATCCGTGTGCCAATGCTTTCAGAAGGTATTTGCCGTGATGATGAAATCGATGCAGAGCTTCTTGTCAGCAGAAAAGAACTTGAAAACACCCTTGTGGTTATTGGCAGCCACGACATTACCATAGACATACTTGCAGATGAGATAAGGAGCCAGGGCAACAACATAAGGGTTTCTTCGGCAAATGTGGGAAGCCTGGGCGGAATTATGGCTATCAGAAAAGGGACCTGCCATATGGCAGGGAGTCATCTTCTGGATCCGTCAACAGGAAAATACAATATTTCCTATGTCAAAAGGTATCTAAAAGGAATGAAAATCTGTCTGTTTCATCTTGTCCTCAGAGATCAGGGATTGATAGTCCAAAAAGGAAATCCAAAAGGTATACAAGGCATAGAGGACCTGAAAAGGGAAGACATCAGTTTCATAAATCGTCAGGCGGGGTCCGGCACACGCGTACTGCTTGACTACAAACTTGAACAGGCAGGTATTTCCCCTGACTCCATAAGGGGCTATGACTGCGAAGAATTTACGCACATGGCGGTTGCAGCAGGTGTATTAACAGGCTCTTTTGACTGCGGAATGGGTATATATGCAGCAGCAAAGGCCCTTGATCTTGACTTTGTGCCTATTGTAAGAGAGCAATATGATCTGATTATCCCCTCTTCTTCAATAAATGAACCACACATACAAACGGCCTTTGAAACAATCAGATCAGAGAAATTCAGGAATCGTATTAAAATGCTTGGCGGCTATGATCCTTCTTTGAGCGGAGAGTTATGGAAAGAGCTGTAAGCTCTTATGGCGTTCATTTACAAATGGACATCCCTGATCAATATTGATCAGAATCAAGATCAAACCACACATTGCATATATGAATAAAATAAACCTCAGAAATATAAACCACCCCTAATTAACATGGGACGTTCTACAACCGGAAAGCACCTGCATCACTCCTTGACCATAATCTTAATGATTGTCACAAGGCATACATCAGATTCAATACAGTGTACTGGAAAACTCATGATCTCTCTGGCTGTCAACCCCCAAACTGGTTTATGTTATACTTCCGACCTCCTCCTCAAGATTAAAGGTGAAGAAGTGCAGCTAAAAAATGCCGGTTTTGAATAGCACAGTATATCAAACACAAAGGCTATAAACCTGTTGGCCGGCCTGTCCGGTCTATAATAATACTTGCTGTTCGCCTGGGGCCTTGTCTTTAAAATATCAGACCAACGGTAATAGTTCAATAAATAGGGGCAGGAGGATTTTTTTCTGCTCCGGTAGTACGTTCGCTGTTATCCCCCTGTTATTGAGCTGATACGACTAACGGCCTTTGCAACCCCGTCACCGGTATTTATGTGGAATAATCTTGAACCATTATTTCCTGTGCTGTTAATTGCATATCATTCTCTTTGATATTACATGCTTACATTTTCTGAAAACCTTACAACAAGGGACCTTCTGTGAGACCATCAATCTTTGACATAAGCACATATGACTATTATCTTCCTCCAAAACTTATAGCCCAGGTTCCAGCAGAAAAACGTGATCATTCACGTCTCCTGGTACTCAAAAGAAAAGATGGGTCAAAAACAGACTGCTGTTTCTATCACCTGCCGAGGCTGTTAAGGCCTGGAGATCTCCTTGTTGTAAACGATACCAGGGTAATTCCTGCCAGGTTGTTCGGTTACAAAAAAACCGGGGGAAAGGTAGAAGTCCTGGTGCTGTATAATTCGGACGATCAGTCAAAGGGAGATAAAAACACACGGCTATGCCTGATGAAATCAGCAAAAAGACCACATACCGGCACGATACTGTTTTTTAACGATGATCTGCAGGGTGAGGTTACAGAGGTTTGCAAAAATGGTCTGGTTCGTATCCTCTTCAGAGGATACGATGATATTGATTCTTTCCTCGATAACAGAGGAACCCTCCCTCTTCCTCCCTATATCAAAAGGCAAAAAAAAGATCCTCTTTCGGCCCTTGACAGGGAAAGGTATCAGACCGTTTTTTCCAGACAGCGTGGTGCAGTGGCAGCCCCTACAGCCAGTCTGCATTTTACTGATGATCTTATTTCATCCCTTAGGCATGCAGGGATTTCTGTTGTTACAATTACCCTCCATGTAGGGTATGGCACCTTCCGACCGGTTCGTACAACAGATATCAGAAAACATGAATTGGGCGAGGAACTCTTTTATGTAACACACAAGACTGCCCAGGCCATTAATACAACCAGAAAACAGGGCGGCCGCGTGGTGGCAGTGGGAACCACCGTTGTCAGGACACTTGAAACATTGTCGGATAATAACGGGTTTGTTACAGCCGGAAATGGTTCTACAGGACTTTTGATTACTCCGGGCTTCAAATTCAGGGCAGTTGATGCAATGATTACAAACTTCCATTTGCCAAAAAGCTCTCTTCTTTTTCTTGTTGCTGCATTTGCAGGTATTGATATGATTATGGAAACCTATGCCTATGCAGTTGAAAAATCATACAGATTTTACAGCTATGGTGATGCCATGCTGATTCTGTAACATTGTTTTTCATGTTCCGGCAGATGCAGGAATAGTGAAAAGCAGACATCTGTTAATGGACACCAACCAGGCGATGTCTGCACATGAAAGGTCTATACCATTGCCATATAGTTGCACAAACACTACACACAGTTGTCATACAATTGCATAATTGCTACCTGAATGCTATACTGAAGCATGTCACCAAAAAAGCATATTTGACGATAACATGCTGATAACAATGATATTTATGCAATGTAAAACTCGGGACACAACTCTTTTTCTGCACATGGCACAGCATTTGCTGTCTTTAGGCCAGAATAGATTATGGGCATGATTTAACAGACAACTGCAGGATTCAAAATGACAACTTCCAAAATCGGTTCGGAGGGCACAATCATGAAAATTGCTGTCAGCAGTAATGGAAAAACCCTGGATTCACAGGTAGATCAACGTTTTGGCCGGTGTGCATATTTCATCATTGTCAACACAGATGACATGAGTTTTGAGGCATTTGACAACTCATCTCTCGCATTGGGTGGCGGGGCAGGAATTCAGGCAGCCCAATTTGTGGCATCCAAGGGTGCAGAGGCCGTAATTACAGGCAATTGCGGCCCCAATGCAGTCCGCACTCTCAATGCATCCAATATAAAGGTCTTTGTTGGACAGTCCGGAACGGTCAGAGATGTTATCGAAAGGTATAAAAGGGGAGAAATAAAGCCTACAGATACCCCTAATGTTGGCGAGCACCATGGCATGGGCCGTGGGATGGGTATGGGACGGGGCAAAGGCGGAGGAAGGAGCAAGGCATGATTATCAGCATAGCAAGTGGAAAGGGAGGAACAGGAAAGACAACTGTAGCTACAAATCTGGCCGTTTCCATTGAGTCAGGCGTACAGCTTCTGGACTGTGACGTAGAAGAACCGAATTCCCATCTTTTTATCAAACCATCTATTGAAGGCACCAGGATCATAACCACGCCTGTGCCCGAGGTCAACAAACAGAAATGCACCCTGTGCGGAAAATGTGCAGATATATGTCAGTTCAAGGCTATTGTAGTTATTGCCGACACTGTCCTGACCTTTCCTGAAATGTGTCACAGCTGTGGGGGTTGCATGGAGGTGTGTCCGGAACAGGCCATAACCGAAACAAAGAGGGAATTAGGTGTGATCGAGAACGGACACAGAAATGCGCTGGAGTTTGTTCACGGAAGGCTGCGGATCGGTGAAGCCATGTCTCCTCCTCTTATAAAAAAGGTGCGGGAATATACCCGTGCGGATATGCTGACCATTATAGATGCCCCTCCAGGCACCTCGTGTCCTGTTATCGCTTCCATGAAAAATGCAGATTTTATCCTGCTCGTTACAGAACCGACACCTTTTGGCCTCAATGACCTGAAACTGGCAGTAGGAGCTGTAAGGATTCTTGGCATCCCGTGTGGAATGGTTATTAACCGCTCTGATACCGGCAATGATCAGGTAAGACAATATGCTGAAAAGGAAAAATTACCCATATTGATGGAAATTCCCTTTGAAAGGCGCATTGCAGAGGCATATTCGCGTGGAGAGATGATTGTGGAGCTTTACCCTGAGTGGAAAGAGAAATTCAGGGACATGTACAACAGGATAGAAGAATCCCTGCAGATATAGCACCAAATCATATATGAAAAAGGGATGTTTTTGAGAGGCTGACATGAAAGAATTAGTTGTTATAAGCGGTAAAGGTGGAACAGGAAAGACCAGTCTTGTTGCGGCCCTGGCTTCATTGGCTGAAAACAAGGTTGTTTGCGATACAGACGTAGATGCAGCGGACCTTCATCTTATAATGGATCCTGAAACAAGAAAAGAGAGTGATTTTCAATCAGGGCACAAGGCAATCATTGACCGGAACAGGTGCACAGAATGCGGTCTGTGTCGTGACCTGTGCAGATGGGATGCCATCAGCACAGATTTTGTAGTAGATGATCTTGAATGTGAGGGCTGTGGTGTATGTTACTATTTTTGCCCTGAACAGGCGATCAGTTTCCCTTTGAATACCTGTGGAAAATGGTTCATCTCTGACAGTCGTTTTGGTCCCATTGTACATGCCCGCCTTGGTATCGCTGAAGAAAACTCCGGAAAACTTGTAACCCTTGTACGGCAGGAGGGGAAAAAAATTGCCGAAGAAAAAGGTATTGACCTGATTATTACCGACGGTCCCCCTGGAATCGGATGCCCTGTTATTGCCGCCCTTGGGGGAGCGTCAGCCGTACTTGTTGTAGTCGAGCCCACGGTTTCCGGTAAGCACGATATGGAACGTGTGGTGGAGTTGAGCAACTTTTTCAAGATCCCTACCATGATGTGTGTCAATAAATTTGACCTCAATCCCGATACGGCAGAGGCAATGGAGGAATTTGGAAGGGAAAGAGGTGTTACGATAATAGGCAGAATTCCCTTTGATCAGACCTTTACCAGGGCCATGGTTCAGGGTAAAACCATAGTAGAGTATGACAGCACATCCAGGGCCTGTGATGCAGTCACAGAGTTATGGAAAAAACTGTCTGTTGCATTATATGAACTTTGAGACAGATTCTATATTTTTTTACAAAATTGCGGATAAAAGGAGAACAACATGCCGAAAGGACAAGGAGCAGGAAGAGGACAAGGCGGTGCAAATCGTGGCCGGGGCGCTGGAGGCAGAGGTTTGGGCGGCGGCTTTGCCGCAGGACCGGGTGGATATTGTGTGTGTCCTGCCTGTGGTGAAAAGACAGCTCACCAGCGTGGAATACCCTGTTATGAGATGAAATGCCCCAAATGCGGCACAGCCATGACGCGAGAACAGGTTTAAACACAATGAAGACATATCTGGAATGTTTTCCCTGCTTTGTATCTCAGGCATTTCGTGCTGCAAGGATAGCAACCGATGATCCTGAAAAGATAAAGCAGGTAATAGACGAGGTAGGGATGATGTTAAAGGATATTCCCTTTGACACTTCCCCGCCTGAAACGGGGATATTAATATACAGCAAGGTTCGTGAGATTACCGGTAACCAGGATCCATACAGTCATATCAAGGCTGAAACAACCAAAAAGGCATTGTCCCTTTATCCGTTTCTGAAAGATCAGGTTGAACAGGCAGATGACAGACTTCTGATGGCAATCCGGATCGCCGTTGCGGGAAACGTTATAGACTTTGGTGCCAATGTTGAGTTTGACCTGGAAAAAGACATCAATGAAATTCTGAACAAAGATTTTGCTGTATTCCATTACAAGGAATTCAAAAAGCTTTTAAGTAATACCAATGAAGTATTATATCTTGCAGACAATGCCGGCGAGACTGTCTTTGACAGGGTTTTGATAGAAACCATGGGCAAACCTGTTACATATGCGGTAAGAGATGTACCGGTAATAAATGACGCTACCCGAAAAGATGCAATGCAGGCAGGTATAGACAAAGTTGCAACCATAATATCTTCAGGAACGGATGGTCCTGGAACCATTCTTAAAAGATGCAATACCGAGTTCAGGAATTTGTACAATAATGCAAGGCTTGTTATAAGCAAGGGACAAGGCAATTATGAGGCACTTTCCCACGAAAACAGGCCGGTTTTTTTTCTTTTAAAGGTAAAATGTAATATTGTGGCGACCGATATTGGGGTAAACACGTCTGATATTGTACTCAAGGCGGCATATATATAGGGAGGTCATTAAAGGATGCAGGAAAAAGTAGTTGTTATTGGAGGAGTGGCTGTTGGGGCCAAGGCTGCATGCAGATACAAACGTCTTCAACAGAACGCAAGTGTCACAATGATAGACAAGGATGAATATATCTCATACGGAGGCTGTGGCATACCCTTTTATGTGGCAGGTGATGTCAACGATGAAACCCAACTGAGGTCAACCAGTTTTCATATGACACGGGATGAGGCCTTTTTTCTGAAAGATAAAGGTGTAACAGCACTTGCAGGGACAGAAGCAACCCGTATTGACCGCACAAACAAGACTGTGCATGTCAGGAAAAAGAATGGCAATGAAGATGATATTCCATATGACAAACTGGTTATTGCTACTGGATCCATACCCCGACACCTTGATATTCCCGGAACCTCACTGGGCAATGTTTTTAATGTCAGCAGCCTAAAAGATGCCATAACCATAAAACAGAGGATAACCGAGGGCAGCATTAACAGTGCCGTTATTATAGGAGCAGGCTTTATCGGGCTTGAAATGGCACAGGCCCTTGCTGACATGTGGGAAATTGAAACCACGGTTATTGAATATTTTGACCAGATTATGCCCGGTTTTATCAGCAAGACCTTTTCCATGATGGGACAGCACATTATGGAAGAAAAAGGGGTGCATTTTCGTCTGAATGAAGAGGTTCAGGCCATAGAAGGAAACACCCTTGTAAACTCGGTAAGGACAAACAAAGGGATAGTAAAGGCAGATATGGTAATCATCTCTGCAGGCGTGATTCCCAATACTGTCCTTGCAAAAGAGGCAGGAATTAAAACAAGCGAAACAGGACATATTATAGTCAACGACAAGATGCAGACATCTGATCCTGACATCTTTGCAGGTGGAGACTGTGTACAGATAAAGAACATGGTTACGGACAAACCCTTTTATCTGCCCCTGGGATCCATGGCAAACAGACAGGGTCGTGTCATAGGCACAAACCTGGCAGGAGGCAGCGCAAGGTTTGAGGGGGCAGCAGGAAGCTTTGTTATAAAAATCTTCGACAGATCTATTGCCGGGGCCGGCCTCTCTGTAGAAGGGGCAAAAAAGGAAGGTTTTGATGCCATAAGCGTACAAGTGGCCCAGTTTGACAGGGCACATTTTTATCCTGAAAAAGAAATAATTTACCTTGAGCTTGTGACAGACAGAAAAACAAGGCGTGTACTGGGTATTCAGGGTGTCGGCGGTGAAGGGAGCGAGATGGTAGGAAGAATAAATGCAGTTGCCTCACTTGTTGCAGCAAAGGCAAAAGTGGAAGATGTCAGCAATCTGGAACTTGCCTATTCTCCTCCGTTTGCATCTGCAATGGATATTGTAAATGCTGTTGCCAATGCAACAGATAACTGTCTTAACGGACTGCACAGACCTATACGTGTAGAGGAATTTATCAAATGCTGGGAATCCCGGGACAGTGGCAAATATTTCTTTCTGGATTGCAGGGCAAGTGCTGATGGAAAACCGTTCGAGGAGAGATTCCCCAAGATATGGAAAAATATACCTCATGACCAGTTACAAGACCGCATTGATGAAATTCCAAAAGACAAGACCTTGATTTTGATATGCAATACCGGTGTCAGGTCATATGAAACGCAGATAAACCTGGCAGCACATGGCATTACAGACACCTTTAATACAGGGATGGGAATGTCAGGCATCAAAGCGTGCGGCGTGAAATTTTAACAGATAGTGCGGCAAAAAGGTCTTTTTATAAGTTATGGAATCCAGATATGAGAAAAGAGAGCAGATCACACAATCTGGACAAAAATACTACCAATATTATTCTTGAAAGTATATCGGATGGTGTGTTCACTGTAAATCATAGGTGGGAAATAACTTCTTTTAACCGTGCCGCAGAAGAAATTACAGGAGTTCCCAGAAAAGAGGCAATCAACAGACACTGCTGGGAGGTATTCCGATCAAACATGTGTGAAGGGGATTGCGCCCTGAAAAAAACCATGAAAGAAGGGAAGACCTTTATCAGTGCATCCGGTTTTATTGTTGACAGCAACAAAAAACGTATCCCTGTTACTGTGTCCACAGCCCTTTTAAAAGATAAAGAGGGCAATGTGCTTGGAGGGGTGGAAACCTTCAGGGATAAAAGTGTTGAAGAGGAACTACGGAAAGAGCTGCTGTCACAGTTTCAGTTAGATGACATAGTCAGCCGCAGTGAAGCTATGAGCAGGATACTGAAAATTCTGCCCCAGATAGCTGAAAGTGACAGCTCCGTATTGATAGAGGGGGAAACCGGCACTGGCAAGGAGTTGATAGCAAGGGCAATACACAACCTGAGTCCCCGGAAAAACAGGCCCTTTGTTGCAGTTAACTGTGGAGCACTTCCAGACACCCTGCTTGAATCGGAACTGTTTGGTTACAAGGCCGGCGCCTTTACAGGTGCGTTAAAAAACAGGCAGGGGCATTTTGCCAGCGCTGAAGGAGGTACTATCCTGCTTGACGAGATCGGAGATGCAAGCCCTGCCTTTCAGGTCAAACTGCTGAGAGTTCTCCACGAGCACGAATTTCAGCCTCTTGGGGCAGAAAAAAAGATAAAGACTGATGTCAGGATTATTGCAGCCACCAATAAAGACCTCTTTACCATGATCAAAAGGGGAGAATTTCGACAGGACCTTTTTTACCGCATAAATGTTATACAAATAAGGCTTCCGCCTCTCAGAGAACGTATGGAAGACATACCTGTTCTTGTAGACAGGTTCATTTCCAAACTGAACAGGGTTCGCAAGAAATCTATCAAAGGTATTGATTGCAGGGCACTTAACACATTGATGCTTCATGAATTTTCCGGGAATATCCGGGAATTGGAAAATATCATTGAGTATGCCTTTGTTCTGTGTTCTGAAGATACAATTCGCTTGGAACATCTGCCTTCAAACCTGTCTGTGCAATCACCTGTACAGGATGAAAATCAACGCAAAAGTATCAATGATCCTGTCAGACTTGCAGAAATGAAGGTCATTACAGACGCCCTAAAACGTAATAACTACAATCGCAATGCAACTGCCAACGACCTTGGAATACATAAAACTACTCTTTTCAGAAAAGTAAAGAGGCTGGGCATAAAACTTCCTAAAATTGATGGCAGATCAATGAAGAAAAAGCCTGGCCAGGTCTTGTGACGGTTAAAAACAGGCTGTAATAACAGTCTCCCCTGTTTCATGATTAAAGATCTGGCAGTATGCATTTCTGTATAGGTATCGGATATAAGAGGCACAGGGATGAAAGTTGCACTTACTGTATGGAAAAACCGGATTTCTCCTGTATTTGATGCAGCCACTATGTTTCTTGTAGCTGAAATACAGGACGGAGAGGTTGTAAACAGGTATTATGAGTCATTTGATCCTGAAAGGCCTTCTCTGCTGGTAAACAGACTTGTAGAGTCGGGAGTCAGCGTGTTTATATGCGGGGCTATTTCGGAAATTCCTGCTGCTGCCATTGAAAACAGCAGCATAAAGCTGATTCCGTTTATTTCTGGCACATCTGATGACGTGCTTTACAATTACGTAAAAGGCATGCATATTACCTCGCAATTTTTTATGCCAGGCTGCAGATGCAATAGAGAAAAACGAAAAAACAGAAAAAAATTTTCCTGTAAAACAAAACGAGGTAACAAAGAATGATTTTGGCATTATTGGTAACACAGGATCAATCATCTTTCTCAAACTTGGCATCAGTTCTTAAAAAAAACAACATGGGAATTATATGGGCAGAATCCGGAAAGGCAGCACTTTCCATACTGGAAAACAAATTTGTTCATCTGCTGCTCACTGATGAACAATTGGGTGATATGAGCGGCCTGGAACTGATCAAAAAGGTTGTATCCATGAATCCCATGATAAACTGTGCAGCGGTAAGTTCTCTTTCTCCTGAAGATTTTCATGAGGCTTACGAAGGCTTGGGGGTACTTATGGAAATTAACCCTTCACCTGATGCAGAGGATGGAGAAAGACTCATTGCCCGCATAAAAAAGATATACAGCATGGATTCATAGCACAGACAGCCTGTCTGTCCATGCTATGGTCATTCATGTAGAAATCGTCTCCACAATACCGTATAAAACACTTTCCTGTGTATATATTATTCTAAGATTATATGCATACCGTTGCATATTGGTTTATAATGTTTATATTAATACGATGTGAATCCATAAATGTCGTTATGTTTGCATATCAATCCCTGATATATTCCGACGTGCTGCCGGAATCAGAGTTTTTGAATGTTTTTGTCCCGAACAGACTGTCCTGTTTATGGATGTCATGTATAAACAATGTTCACTTAAAGGAGGTTCTATGGAAAACGGAAGAATAGCGGTTCCCTCGAACGGAGAAGGAGGACTGGATGGTATAAGATCCGGGCACTTTGGGCACTGTGATGCCTTTACATTTGTTGACGTTGAAAACGGGCAAATAAAAGAGGTAACAACACTGAAAAACCAACCCCACGAACAGGGTGGCTGTATGGTACCTGTCAATCTTCTTGCACAAAACAATGTTAACGCACTGATAGTAGGCGGTATTGGGATGCGTCCTCTTATGGGGTTCAGACAGGTAGGGATAAAAGTTTACTATGATGATCAAAGGCCCCAGATAAGACCGGTAGTAGAGGATCTTATCGCTGACAAACTGCCTGAAATTTCTGATAACCAGGTATGTGGTGGCGGCGGTGGCAGGATGTAGCATACCTTACAGAACATTCAGGTGAAATCCAAAGGGTATGAGAGGAAACAGACAAATGAAAATAGCCGTTACATCAAAAGGTAAAGATCTTGATTCCGAGGTTGATCCCAGATTTGGCAGGGCAGCATATATTATTATAGTTGATCCGGATACCCTGGAGTTTGAGGCAATAGACAATTCTGAAAACGTAAACGCCTTTAAAGGTGCAGGAATTCAGGCAGGGGTTATTGTCCATAACAAGGGCGCCAAGGTGCTGCTTACAGGTTTTTGCGGTCCAAATGCCTTTAAAACCCTTGATACTGCAGGGGTAAAGGTGGTAACAGATGTAAAGGGAACTGTACGTGAGGCAGTGGAAACCTTTAAAAAGGGTGGTTTTTCCTTTACTGATGCGGCAAATACAGAGGCCCATATGTAAGAAGGGCCTTGGTTGTTTGTAAACATTGCACTCCAAGGCCTTTCTGTGTACAAGACAGCTCAGAATTCCATGAATCAGACATACTGGTTGCAACAATTCTCCGCTGAAACCGGGAGATTTTCTTCATTAATCTCAAACTGCCTGATGCGGCTTTCTTTGGTAGTGATGGAATCCGTTATGGACAGGCACTACCGAGTTTCCATTTTTCTGCATCCCTTGAACATCCAGCCTCACTGGATCAAAAACAAACTATGAGGAAATCAACAATGCCTATATTCGAGTATTTATGCGAAGATTGTGGAAAAACAGATGAGGTTATCTTGTTTGACAAAGATAATCCTCCTAAGTGCAGGTCTTGTGGAAGTACAAATATGACCAGATTGCTTTCACCTCATTCCTCCATCTCTGGTCCGGTTAAAAACAGATTACCAGGCCCGGGAGATACTACCTGCTGCGGATCCGAGCCTGGACATTCAGCAGGGTGTGCCGGGCCAGGCAGTTGCTGTGGCAGAAATTTTGGATAGCCCCATACAAATTGATATGGAAATTTCAATACAGGGTAAGAAAATGGTGGACAAAAAGGAAAGAAAATTTGATTTCTGGCAAGATCATTCCATGCGTTACCTGGAAATGGCATACCAGCAAGACAAAAAAGGCCGGCTGGAAAATCCGGATGGGTATGGAAAAAGAACAGGTGAGTGTGGAGACACAATAGAGATGTTTTTGACAGTGGTTAATGGACGCATCAAGGAGGTAATATTTGACACCGATGGCTGTTTGAATACAAACGCATGTGCTAACACAGTGAGCTTAATGGCTGAAGGCAAAACAGTTGATCAGGCATGGAATCTGACAGTTGATGATGTAGTGGATTTCCTGGAAACATTGCCTTCAAACGAAATTCACTGTGCTGAACTGGCAATCGGTTCACTTTATCTTGCCTTATCTGACTACCAAAAAAAGCAAACAACTTTGTAAGGAATCTGTCTGTTGTGTTGTACTGCTACCGGAACAGGGAAAAGATACAACACTATAAAAACAAACCAAATAAAAAAACAGGAGGGAAAAATGGCGGTAAGTTATCCTAAGATTGGCAATAAGGTTGTTGCAAAAGTAATCGAGACCCAGGGGAACTGTTCTATTGGCATGAAGCCGGGAGATGAATTTGAATTAAGTCTTCACAAGTGCGGAGATTTTTGCGGTTTTTTTTATCACAATATCATAGGCTGGATAAAAACCTTGCAGTTTGGAGGGACATTTCCTCTTTCTGAAGATCCAGATGTAATGGTTTGGGAATGTCCCAATGCTGCAAACCGGGTTAAAGTGGAATTGAGAAGGGTTAAGGAGTAAGTTATTAAAAAGCGGAGGATTTTCCCTCCGCTTCTGGTAATAAGGTATCTTTTTTTGCTTTCGCAGGGTATCTGTGTTAATCAAACCGTTATATGTTTCCGAATCCTTCAAAACCTGATCAGGGCATTGCCCCACGTAAGCCCACCCCCAAAAACAGGCATACATACTATATGCCCAGGCCTTATGCTTCCGTCCCGAATTGCCTCGTCCAAGGCTATTGCGCATGATGCAGAAGATATATTACCATATTTTTGCAACGTAAAATAGAACTTATCCATAGGAATATCCAGAATCTTTGATATTGACTGGAACATTCTAAGATTAGCCTGATGAGGAACAAAAAGATCTATGTCTTCTATGGTGATATTGTTTTGTTCAACAGCCTCTTGTATGGATTCGATAAAATGTCTTACTGCCACCCTGAAACTTGCATTAGCCTGAATCATTCGAAGTGTATGAAGTTTTTTATCCACACTTTCATGCGAAATAGGTGTGGTCATGGATCCACCTCCTGGCATTAAAAGTTCCTTGCCATTGGCTCCATCTGTATGGATGCTTGTAGACAAAAGTTCAGGACCTTTATCGTCCATAGCAAGAATGGCGGCACCTGCCCCATCTCCCCACAGGATACAGGAAGAACGGTCTGTCCAGTCCAGGGTTCTGCTCATGATTTCTGCGGCCACTACAAGGACATGCCTGAAAATGCCTGCATGCAGATACTGCTGGGCCACATTCAAGGCAAATACAAATCCTGAGCAGGCAGCAGTAATATCAAAAGAAACGGCATGAGAAGCATCAAGCTTTGCCTCTATCCAGTTGGCACAAGATGGACAGCATGTATCAGGGGTAATGGTAGCAACAATAATAAGGTCTATATCCTTTATCGTCATACCTGATACATTGAGGGCCTTTTTGGCGGCCTCGCATGCCAGATCAGAGGTTGCAACATCAGGTTCGGCAATTCTTCTTTCCTTTATGCCGGTACGAGAAACAATCCACTCATCACTTGTATCAAGCCCCATTTTCTGAAGATCAAAGTTCGTTAATCGTTTTGCTGGCACATATGATCCTGTACCAATAATTCTTACTGAAGGCATATTTGTTCTTTCTCCATAGAATAGATCTCAATCTGTTCAGCAGAACTTTATTCTATAAACAGACCCCTATCAACAGTCACATCATACAAACCTTTTTAATGCCCTTTATTGAACTGTTACCTGTTCTGCTCACAGAAAGGTATGCGGTACTACCCCGAAACAGTCATTGTCAGCGACCTTTCAGCACTCGGGCATGCAAAACCTTTCCAAACCGCAAAACACAAAAAAGCCTCCTCCCTTTACAGCGCATACAACGGTCATGTTCAATTTGACACCGAGATCCACTACGCCTGCAGTAGGCCTGGAGATACCTGTTACCACAGGTATACGGGCAGAGATTGCCTTTAATAAAAGCTCCTGATTTATACGGGATGACAGTACTGCAATCATGACATCTGTCAGTTTATCCACCAGAAGAGCCTTGCCAATGGCCTTGTCAAAGGCATTGTGGCGAGCCACATCCTCGGCGAAACTTACTATATCGAGATTTGCATCAAAGAGCAAGGCAGCGTGGGCACCTTTGGTTTTTTTATGCAGCACCTGATTCCGGTTCAAAAGATCCACAGATGAAAACAGATCTTCAAAGGTTAACTTCATGTCATCTGTAAACGCCTCTCCAATGTCTGTCTGTACTGATCTGTCTTTTTGAGCAAACCGCATCAATATGTCCTCTGTTGCCAAATCCTGTGTTTGCTGTTTTCTTTCAGAAAGACATACGTTAACAACGTTTATATCACCGTTTGCAGGATATTCAATTGTCTTAATATCCCGTGAATTTTGGACAATCCCCTTAGTAAAACATATGCCTGCTGCAAGGCTGTCTTCCTCTCCAGGAGTACGCTTTGTTTCAAAGCATGGTTGACTGTCAACCGTTACAGCAAGATATTCCTCTGTAACAAGATCCAGTTCCTTGCTGGACAGGGCATCTTTTTCAAGGTGAAAGGCTGTATAATGTCTTGACTTGTTCATGTTTCCTCCTGTGTAAAAGAGAATCCTGGTGTGATTTTTTCCACAAACAGATTCCAGGCAAGATGCTGTTTCCAATTCCCTGCATATGTCAACTGCTTTATTCCAGTGTGTCTTTCATGGGATTCCTGTTTAAATAAACGGGATGTTTGCAGAATCAGGGTCTCAGAGGGAAAATCAACGGGTCAATAAAAGGGGCATACAGAAAAATGCCGCACAGGTGCAATACCACATAGCTGTTTGCAAATAAAAACTTATACTATTGTCCCTCCTCCTATCACTGTGTCATGCTGGTAAAATACTACTGCCTGTCCAGGGGTGATTGCAGATTGAGGTTCATCAAAGACCACTCTCACCCTGTTTCCTTCAGCAGGGCTAATAACGGCCCGGGCATCTTTATGCCGGTATCGTATCTTTGCTGTGACCTTTACAGGCCTTACCAGACAGTTTATGGCAATGAGGTTGACATCTTTTGCAACAAGTTCCCTTGAAAAGAGTTCTTTTTTTTCTCCAACCACTATTCTGTTACCTTTTGCATCTATCTGTATAATATAGAGCGGTCTTCCTGATGCAATGCCCAATCCCTTTCTCTGGCCAATTGTGTAATGTATAATTCCCCTGTGGGTTCCAAGAATATTCCCTTTCCTGTCAACAACCTGACCCGGTTTAATCTCATCTTTATCAAAAACAGCAGAATATCCCCCTTTACCAATAAAATCCTGGCTGTCTTTTTTCTCAGCATTTGCAAAACCTATGGATCTTGCCATCGATCTGATTTGCTCCTTTGTGCATGATCCTACAGGAAACATAATTCGGGATAACTGATCATTTGTTAAGGTGTAAAGAAAATATGACTGGTCTTTGAATGGATCTTTTCCCCTCTTTAAAAAGAAACGGTTCCTATACCTTGATATACGCGCATAATGCCCGGTGGCAAACATATCAAAGTCAATTCCTGATGCCCTTGCCTTCTCTGTCAAAAGGCCAAATTTTACGGTACGGTTACATATTATACAAGGATTTGGAGTTTTTCCGCATATATATTCTTTTTTAAAATATTCTATCACATTGTTTCTGAATTCATTTCTCAGGTCTATTTTGAAAAGTTTTATGCCAAGTATGTCACAGACACGGGCTGCATCATTAAAACCATCCTGCACATCAGAACCAAAGCAGCTATTTTGCGGGTATTCTGTTTTATCTGCCATACGGGTAGCAGGGTCATGCAACTGCATAAAGAGAGCCACAACCTCGTAACCCTTTTCAAGAAGCATGGCAGCCGCTACAGATGAATCTACCCCTCCGCTAAGGGCTATTGAAACCTTTGTCATATGTTTCTCCGTAAAAAAACGTATGCCCCACTTTTTTGCAGTTGCTGTACCATCTGTATAACAAGAGAACAGAGCTTCTGACTCCTTATTGATAACCCTCCATTTTTCGCCCATGATGATGTTGGCAAAATTCCTGATTCAACTGACAAATGGCAATTTTGTGAGGATTTGATAAAGACAGGAACAATCGGCAGTTCGTGTTTGAACAATCCGATGTCTTGTTCAAAGGCAGGGGTATTGCTCTCAAAAGAGACAAATCATGGATACCGGAAATTGTCACTGTCCAACCCGGCAAAACCAATCGCAGAAAAAATAAATATATCATAAAGCATAATAACTCATAGATGAAAAATAAAAAAACTAAACAGGATGACAGGTAAGCTGAGATTATCGGGTATTTACCAAGGATTATCTCCTGAAAATACCTTCAGATTCAAACATGTTGCTTTTCAAAACATACCTTGTACATCCTGATCTAAGCATCTTCCATGTTTATACGAGAACCTATATACCCGGGGAGCTCCCGTATAAGTGCATCTATTTTTGCACTGTTCTGATTTAGAAACTGCAATATCTGTTCAGATCTTGACCTAAGAAAAATAATATCCTGTTTTATAATATCATCGGATTTTATTAACATACCATTTTCATACAAGAAACATATTATGGTATCTTCAGCATCCGGCTGAATTTCAAACTTGTTCCTAAGGTAATCAAACCATGCAGCAAATTCATGGGTATGCTCACAATGTTCTACAGGTATCCCGGCTTCCAGACTCAAAGGTTTTGCTATAGCAGGCAACATATTTGAACCATCCAGATAAGTAAGGGCATGTGCCAACTCATGTATAATAGTGCTGTCATTTACTTTGGGAGAAATAGCAATATACACGTTGTCAGGATCACTTGGCCTTGTTTTTAAAACATTCACAAAAACTCCTCCGGTCAGGTTGCTGTCAGAAACCTGTTTTTCTGATATATCCAGGTCATGATATTGTTTTAAATCAATAAATTTAATCCCCATATGACTGCCTGTAAGATCCTCTATATCCAGTCTGTCTGCTATTTCCCTGGAACGGCCATACGACACAGCAGGCAACCCTGTTATCCTGGCACTTGTTTCAAAGGGGACCTCGCTTTTGCCATCAAAAATCAATTCATCTTCTCTTCCCATGTGACAGTTTTTAAATTTTTTCCCGCTACCACATGGACATGGTTCGTTTCTTCCTATCTTTTTCAATGAAAGCACCTCGTATATATACGTAAATGAGACCTAACTGATACCCATACAGAGATAGAGCATGGGCACTGCCTGGATTCCAATCCATAATGGATGTCAACTTGTCGCTATGACAAAACATAGCTATAATACAATGACTATTTTAATCTTACTTGGGATAAAAAGGAAATTCAACTGCTTCCTGGAAATACCGTATGAAAAATAACGATTTGATCGGCACAGCACATTATTCACAACAGGGAAGAAAGGAAACATATAAAATTGATTTGCCTGTTCAGGTCATTATTGTACAGGAAAATACAGGCCGTCTCCATGAAAAGGGAGGTGATTGGCAGAACAAAGATTCGTTTAACAGATCAACAAAAAACAGCAGGAGAGTTTTCACAGGATGAGCGTTAACAGAGCGCCTTTTTTTGAAAACAGAAAACGCCGGGTAACAGTCTTCCTGAATTATGCATAAAAAAAGACCTGTCCAAAGGCCTGAACGCGGTCTTTTCCTCATATTTGCGGCTGTTATACGCTCATTTTCAGCGCACTGGCATTGTCAACGGGTTTTCATCCAAATGACACAGTAAAATTGATTACTGCAATAAAATCCAGCAATTCATATACCAACCGTTAATTTTGCTTTTCATATGTCAAATCAAAACACTATATAAACCATGGGCCTTCTTGAAGATCGTCATTCTTCAATAATCTGATCTTTATGTGCATCATAGGACCAGCATGGAAGCGGACCACTGGCACCGGTTTCAGGGTCAATCCGATGACGATATGAAGCTTTGACATTCTGGGTTTTGAAGATATGATCCCATCCACCTACAAAATACGGACATTCATCGTTAAAACACACCCACTGAAAAAAACATGACCACGTAGAGGCAGGAGGCACCCGCCATTTTTTCATTTCCTGTCCACAATAGGGACAATTAGGTTTTTCTGAAACATTCATCTGTTCTATCCATTACAATAAAATGTTTATCTGAAATTGTCACTGTCATAAACGTACTTTTCAGACAGCTTCTATCCGGACACAGCCATTTTTCAGGATCGGCACCTTAATGTCCCGAAATAACGACAAACAGAAATCAAGGATTTGCACACCTGCTGCATATCCTTGACTTGTCCAAACAATATCATTTACAGATTGGAAACTTGCTATCGGCCTGTTTATGGATAAAGGTTAATTACCTATGGCTGCTTTTAAAATATTTTCCGGTGGAATAACATTGTTATGCAAAGCTGCATCTTTTTTAAGATCCATACCAAAGGCAACAGCCATAAGCTGTGTCAGATATATAATTGGTATATCAAAGTCTGTTCCATATGTTTCATTTATTCTGTCCTGATACATTTCAAGATTCATTGCACACATGGGGCAAACAGTTGATATTATTTCCGCCCCGTGTAAAACAGCATCATCGAGGATATCCCTGACAAGCCCCAAACAAAGATCCATTTCCGGCAAAAATATCCCTGAGCCACAGCATTGTATCTTTTTAGGAAAAGGAACAGGTTCTGCATCCAAGGCCTCAAGCAATCTGTCCTGCACCACAGGATTGTGCACACTGTCATATTCGCCGTAAGGCCGGACAGACTGACACCCAACATATCCTGCCACTTTCAGGCCATTCAAGGGTTTGGTTACACGACTCCTGATTTGATCTATACCAACATCATTAAAGAAAACATCCTGTATATGCCGTACCCGTATACTACCATTATAAACAAGGCCGTCTTCTGCAAGGATACTGTTCACCTGTTTCTGCAAAGATTCGCTTTCCTGTATTTCATGATTAACCTTGATCATCTGGATATAACAGGAACTGCAGGGAGCTATAATATCATAGTCAGCCTTTTTTTCGGCAAGCGCCAAATTCCTTGCATTCAACACCTTGATGGCAAGATCGTTTGCACCTGCATATGACACACTGGCACCGCAGCAATTCCAATCCGGGATCTCTTCAAATTCCATTCCCAATGCCTCGGACACCGGCTTCAGAGACCGCAAGTAGTTGACTCCACTTGCTTCAAGACTGCAACCCCAATACAGAAAATATTTCATGCCCCAGTACCCCCTTTTCCTGTTTGCATGGCTCTATCTATCATGGACCTGAGCGACCTGATTCCCTTGATCTTTCTTTCAGGCAAAATCTTCATGCGGCCATGAAGCAGCATAATGATCCCCATTCTTGCCATTTCAAGACTTTTTTTAATGCCCGATACGATACCGTCAGCAAAAAAATAACGCCTCGAAAGATCCTTCTCATCAATACGTCCAGTCTTATATATCTGTTGCCAAAATTCCCTGCCAAAAGTAGCTGTATCCTTTCTTGTAAGAATTCCCTTGCTTATGGCATAATGGGCCAGGCCATGCATCACATCTATAACCGGTATCCCGCGTGGACATCGGACCTGGCATGTATAGCAGGATGTGCACATCATAATAGAATTAGCATTAAGAACCAGATCTCTTTTGCCTGCCCTGATCATGGAAAAAATTTGCCTTGGAGGATAATCCATATGCTCTCTCAATGGACATGAGGCAGCACACATTCCACACTGCATGCACATCCTTATTTCTTTCCCGGAATCCACGTTTTCAAACACTTCCCGGGTAAAAGAAGGATCATAACTTTTATTGATTTCCATAAAGGACCTCTCTATTTGATACATGGGACCTGCATAAACTGTTTTCAGAATGAAAGAAACATCTTTTTGTCTATACAAGCTATGCAGATTGTGCGTGTATAACACGCATTCATATGAATATGTTCATAACGTTCTGACTTTCAAAAAGCAGTTTGCCTTGCATCGGCGTGCAGGATTCAGGTGATATACTGACATTACCTGTCAGTGCATCCATAAATGGCTCTTTTTCTACAATGCAAAAGTCTGCCTGTCTGTCGTAGAGACCGAACAGACAGGCCAAACTGCTATGCATATATACAACCCTTTGATTTTACCAGTTTTATTGCCTTGATTCTGAAAAATGGCAACACGCTGCAAAACAGTTACATGGCAAACAGAAATTGAACCTCATTGGATCTGTTCTGTACCAATCTGCCATTTAATAATGATTTTTATAAAAAGTTTCTGACAAAAGACCAGGAGTTTATAAAAACCAACGGTTACTGTGCCAACATTCTGCGGCAGTGCAGCATAAACCGGTACAAGGCCATAACACTGTAAGGATGCCTTTTACCATCCTTTATAGGGATTTGGACCAAGCTCATCAATGGTTTCCATAAATTCATTAATAATAGACGGAAGCCTGTCATAGTCTGTAATTCCTATCTCAAGAAACTTGACACGCTCAGATTCAAGGGCCAGACGATCCAGCGTTTCAGACACCTTACCAAGCCTTGTTTCAGCAAGCTCACTGCCCTTAATAAAATGGCACTGATAATCATCACCGTGACGACATCCCAGAAACAGAAGGCCATCAATACCCTTGGACATTGCATCAGCAACCCATACAAGATTTATGGATCCCAGACACCTGACAGGAATAAATCTGATATATGGACTCCATTGCATACGTTTTATGGCCGCCATATCAACTGCAGGATATGCATCATTTTCACACACAAATGCAATAACCCTTGGTTTTTCTTCATCTTCCTCAGGCACTTCAACAGCCTTTATCATATTGCCTATCATACCGACTGAATAGTTCTTAAATGAAATAATCCTTTCCGGACATGCGCCCATGCAAACTCCACATCTGCGGCATCGCGTCGGATTTGGAAGCGGGTTGCCCTTTTCATCTTCATTGATTGCACCAAACGGGCACTCTTCGGTACATCGTTTACACTGGGTACATCTTTGCATGTTGAATTCAGGATAGCTTATATCTCCTGCCCTCGGGTGCAGGGCAATGCCCTGTGAAGTTGCCTCACAGCATTGAATGGCCTTCATTGCCGCACCGGCGGCATCCTCCCTGGCCTTTGCAACTTCCATGGGACGTCTTACACAACCTGCCGTATAAATACCGGTACGTCTTGTTTCATAGGGGAAGCATATGAAATGGGAGTCAGGAAAGCCATATTTCAAAGTAGGCAATTCAGGACCCTGACGATATTCAAGATTAAGAGCGCTTTTTGCAAAAAAACCCGAGTCTGGCAGTACTTCAATCATCCCCTCTTCATCTGCCCCCTCTGTACCTTCAGGGGCCTGTATCATGGGAATCTGATCCGGTTGAGAGGTCGGCACCATTCCAACTGCCAGTACAACCAGATCTATCTCATCTATATTTACCCTTTCACCCAACAGTTCATCATCTGCTTCAACAGAGAGCTTTCCACCGTTTTCATTGATATTTACTACACTGCCCCGAATAAAAACATTACCGTCTTCCTGCACCTTACGGTAAAAATCCTCTGCCTGACCAACAGTCCTCATATCCTTATAAACAATATAGTTAACAGCTTCAGGGTTTTGTTCCTTGACATAGGTAGCCTGTTTAAGAGATGCAAGGCAACAGTAAGACGAACAATAGGGAAGATGCTCGGGATCCCTGGAACCTGCACATTGGACAAACAGGACGTTATTGACCTCCTTGCCATCAGACGGACGGGTAATCTTACCGCTCGCTGCCATCTCTTCCATTTCCACATTGGTAATAACGTCTTTTATCTTGCCATATCCCAAATCAAGCCTGGATGCATCATAGGGTGTCCAACCAGTTGCCTGGATTACAGATCCCACTCTTTCCTGTTCCAAACTGCCACCAGCACTGATCTCTGCTGTAAAAAGCCCCGGACCACCACTTATCTTTGCAACTGTAGCAGAAGTGTAAACTTTTATATTTTCATTTTCATTTACCTCTTTTATAAGATCTTCTGCGCCTGTATCACTAAGATCTTTATATGGTAAGGTAACAAGCTTTTTCATTTTGCCCAAAAATCCGCCAAGCCTGTCCTCTTTTTCTACCAGAATAGCCTTTCGTCCTGCCTTGGCAGTCTCCAGTGCTGCTGTCATACCTGCCACACCACCACCAACTATGAGGACATCCTTTGAATATTCTTCTTCTGCTATGTAGGGTTCCAAGAGTTCCGTATCATTAGCCCTGGAACACCCCATTCTTAAATAGTCTTCTGCAAGCATCTGGGTGTCTTCCTCCTTTGGAGGCTGACACCAGGCCACCTGTTCCCTCAGGTTTATTCTTTCTACTATCTTATCCGATCCGAAATTAAACACGTCATAATTAACCCTGCCGGAACAAGCCGCAATAATTATTGTGTTGACTCCCTCATCCTGAATGTCTTTTTTGATCAAATCAACACCCTCGGCACTACACAAAAAGGCATGATCTTTACATATGGGAACACCAAGATCGTCTGTAGCCAATTCTTTCAGAGGATCTATGTCCAGGGCATCTCCTATTCCACACCCGGTGCATATATATAGCGCTGCTTTTTTCTCCATCGAATCTACCTCCTCGTTACTGATTGAATGGCCCTCAAGGCTGCACCTGTAGCATCCTGTACCGATGACGCCACATCTGTTGGCTTTCTTACACAGCCTGCTCCGTATATTCCGGTATTATCGGGGTCTAAAGTCATAAATCCATACTCATCTCTGGAAACAGAGGGCGCTGATTCAAGATCAAAACTGTTTGGTACCATGCCAGTGGCCAACACCACCATATCAAATGTCATACGGATTGGCTCTCCTGTATTGGTATTCTCACCCTCAAGCAAAAGGTCCCCGGTTGCCTCATCTTCTGTGATGCTCGCTATTTTACTCTTTATAAACGTGACCTTTTCATCTTCCTTCACTTTTGTATAAAAGTCCTCCAATCTGTCCAATGCTCTGATATCAATAAAGAATATGGTTATATCACAATCAGGGCATTTCTCCCTTAAGTATGTAGACTGCTTCATGGATGCAAGACAGCATACCCCGGAACAGTACGGAAGAAAATTCTGATCTCTGGATCCTGCGCATTGAATAAAGGCCACATTTTTGACTTCCTTGCCATCAGAGGGGCGTAAAATCTTTCCGCCTGTCGGGCCATTAGGTGAGGCAAGACGTTCCATCATCATATTGGTTATTACGTTTTTGTATCGCCCAAACCCATAGTATTCTATTCTGGACGCATCATAGGGCGTCCATCCACATGCCCAGACAATAGCGCCTACATTCAGATCAAAAATGTTTTCAGTCATATCAAGGTCAATAGCATCGTATTCACAGGCATCCTTGCATTTCTTACCTTCATTTGTACCGGCAATCGACGGGTCCATCACATATCTCATAGGAAATGCAAATTCATGAGGCAAATAAACAGCCTTTATCTTATCCATTCCAAAATTAAACGGATTGTCTATCTCGGTATCACATACATCCGCACATTTACCACAGCATGTACATCTTTCTGTTATAAACCTGGGATTCAGTTTTACGGTTACATTGTAATTTCCCTCTTCTCCGGAAATCTTTTCAACTTCTGCCATGGTAAAAAAACGTATTCTTGGATTTAATTTCATCCGACGAAAATTAATTTCCAGGCCGCAGTTTGGAGGGCATAGTTTAGGAAAATATTGATATAATTGAGTTACCCTGCCTCCAAGATATGGGTTTTTTTCAATTAATACCACATCATAACCGGCTTCTGCTGCTTCCAGGGCAGCAGTAACTCCGCTCATGCCTCCGCCAACCACCAATAAAGTCTGGTTTGTTGCCTCTACTTCTGCCATTGTTTCCTCCAAGGTTATGATTTTTATAATTTTGAGTAATTTGCTCGATACATATACTCATCATCTCTCGCAATTGCTGTTTTTTCTATGTCCATGTGCAAACAAATCAGTTCACAGATACAAATCTGTTCTGGGCACTATCCGGTTTCCAGTTCATAAATGAGAACTGCTGGGCAATATCAAGGGAATCAAGAAATTACACAGAGGTACACAGACATCCCACAAAAAATCCCGCAGATTGACACAAAAGATTGTGCAAAAAAGACTTTTATGGATGGAAACGAGATAATTCTGACAATATCAAGAGGAATCGGGCAAGTCCGAAAATTGACCTGCCTTCTGTGTCAGACAGCAGATTCTTAACATCGTGAAAAACAGCCATTCATTGAGCAGAAAACAAGATAACTGTGACGTTTGCTGGTTCACAAGGTTTTAGAGTTTAAGAAAAAGACTATAAGATTGTTAGTCATTCTCTTAAAATCCAAAACATAAAAGAACAAACATCGTGCAGGATATTCGACTCTATTCACAAACAAGGAAGGCAAAGATTTTAGCTGCAGAAAAAACCTGTCTCTTTCAAAACAGTCCAGGATTTGCCACAAAAGGCCTTAAAATGCCCTCCGCACCCCTGCATTGATACACTACATGTCCAGACAGTAAAGTCCTGCAAGGGAAATTATCAGACAATCTTTTTGCAATCAAGAAGAAACTTCCTCATGCATACAACACATGAGGAAGTCCCTTTACTTCAAGGTATTGAAGCGAGCAGAATCAGTGTATTAAACACCGGGAATATTCCATACATCCCGTTTCATCATTTCCCATTCACCCTTATCCGGATCAAACCGACAGTTGGCAAAACAATGCCAGTTGTCTTCATCCATCTTGGGTGTATCTGACCTGTAGTAATAGCCTGGCCATCTCGTCTCTGTACGGAACAGCATGGTACGCACATGTGCTTCAGCCTGCATCATCCTGTGAACGTTTTCCCAGCATCTTTCAAGCTGGTAAATGTCCTTTGCTCCCAGTTTTTCTGCATCCTCTTTCAGAAAAACAAAGAGTTCCATAGCCCTTTCCAGTAAGGCCTTGCTGGTCTTGAATGCAGCAGTAACACCACCTGCGTACTCATCCATAATCTTTTGCAGACGATGCATGAATTGCATGGGAAGGATATAGTTAGGATTAATTTCTTCGGCTGTGGTTTCATTGCAATGAGCGGCAAAGGTATCCAGAGGAGCAAGAATTTTTGCCTTCAATTCTTCAACCTTAGCTCCATCAACATTAGGTTCTGAACCCTTCTCCACTATGTACTTGATAGCAGCCTTCCCTGCTATACGTCCTTCAGCATGAGAACCGGAAGAGAATTTATGGCTGGATGCACCAGATGCATCACCTGCAGCAAACAGTCCATCAACTGTAGTCATATTGGCATATCCCCACTTATAGGGAGTATCCATATCTTCAGGTCCGCTTACCCATGCACCGGATGCGCCGGAATGGGAACCAATAAAGTAAGGTTCGCATGCTGCAATCTCAGAATGCTTTTCCTCTGGTTTTACATTCATTGCTGCCCACAGATGTGCCTGGGAAATGGTCATATCCAGAAAATCTTCCCATGCCTCGGATTCCAGTTCCTTCATCTTTTTCTTGAAGGCCTTGGGGTCATCTTTGTACTGATCGGCAAGTTTTTGAATAGCTTCATGGGTCTCCATGTACAGAGGTCCCAATCCAGCATCAACATCAAGCATACCGAGGTAATTTCTCAGGTTGGCAGGAATTGGCTTGGCCAGTCCATAAGGAGCCCAATTCTGAAGCTCATCCTTTCTTACGGCCATGTATTCTCCGCCTTCAGCACTAATTGCCCTGGACTTGAACAGCAGGAACCATGCACCAACCGGTCCATATGCATCTTTAAACCTTACAGGGATAAAACGTACTTCCTGACAGGTCATTTCTGCACCAGCCTTGATTGTAAAATAGGCACTTGAACCGCTATTAAAGGGAGGATACCAGGATCGTCCAAAACCTTCACCAATAGACCTGGGACGAAAGATATGTACTGCACCTCCCATGGTAGCTATAGTTGCCTTTGCCTTGAACACGTAAAATTTTTCTTCCCTTGTACTGAATCCCAGGGCCCCTACACACCTGTTTCCATCCATAAGAGGCTCTACAATAAAGACCCTTTCAAAGATCTCTCCACCTGCATCAGCAATGGCATTCTTGGCAGCTTCCGCAACAATGATTTTATAGGATTCACCGTTTATCATAAGCTGCCAACGGCCCTCATGTACGTATTTACCGTTTTCATCTTTCCATATCTTGAGGCCCCATTTTTCAAACAGGTGCACAGATGAATCCACATGACGTGCAATATTAAAGACCAGATCCTCTCTGGATATTCCCATCAGGTCCTGACGAACGTAACGGACATAGTCTTCAACAGTATTATCACCGTCTTTGATGCCAATATACTGGTTAATGGCCGAAAGGCCCATGGCTACAGCACCACTTCTGTCAAGAGCAGCCTTGTCTACAAGGGTAACCTTAAGACCATTTTTCTTGGCCCAGTAAGCTGCCTCTGTAGCCGCTCCACATGCAGAAAAACCCCCACCGAGAATCAGAAGATCAGTGTTGACTTCTACTGTTTCAAAATTTGCCATATCTCTTATACCTCCTTTACCTAAATTGTAGGTACTGCATCTAAACCAAGTGACGCAGGCTCTGTTGCAAGGGCCTCGCTGGCCAGATCATCATGTGTGGCAAACCCACCCAACGGATCAGCAGAACCTTCTTCATTTGTCCTGATGGGGAATTTGAATCTCTTCATGCTGCCATCTCTGAATTTTACCGTCCACATGATATCCTGTGACCCACGCATAGGCACGCAACTTGCGCCAAGAGGAATAAAATCTGCGTAACCACGAACATCCATTGCCTGCTGAGGACAAATCTTGACACAGCACTGACACTCCCAGCATAAGGAAGGATCCCTGTTATAAGCCTTCATCTTTTCCTTATCCAGTACCATTAAGTCGTTTGGGCAGATATACATACATGCAGTCTTATCCTGCCCTTTGCAACCATCGCATTTTTCAGCAATTACAAAACTCGGCATTGTTATACCTCCTAAAATTTGGTGCATTCAACTTCTGCTTTAATAACATCTTGACTTTAGTCAATTTCAACCCATCCATTTTTGCCTATTATTCGGAACATAACAAAAATCCCATCCTTAATAATGGCATCAATAGATTTTGAACCACAAGGTTATTGTTCATTGAATCTGTACAAAAATGAACAAGTTTAAAACAGACTCTTTTAATCCGGCATCACCTCCTTTGTAAGGATTATTCGCAAATGTGAATGAGAGTACCTTTAATTATTGATATCTGCCTTGCAAATGTCCTTGATTCGGGTTCAACAAGATCTGATCTGAGCAGATCTGTTTCAGACACTGGCAAATGCATCTGTGAACTCATTTCATCCACATCCTCTGGCAAGTTTCAAGGGGACTTACACCCCTTGAAACCGTTACATGTTTTATTTTTTCTTCACCTCTCCTGTTGCTGCTCCGTGGAGTTTTATCTCTACCTTATCCTTGTCTTCTATGCCCTGATAGTATGCCTTTAATATCTCCACCACCTCAGGTCTTGAAAATTTCGAGGAAATATTTCCGCCCTCGGAAAGGGTCTTTCTTACCATTGTTCCAGAAAGAAGTATCCTGTCGTCTTTACCATGAGGACATGTTTTCATGGAAGCCATACCATCACACTTGTTGCAGTAGAAGGTCCAGTCGATATTCATATTCTGGCATTTAAGAGCACCGGCTGGAATTTGGTCAAATATCTTTTGAGCATCAAATGGTCCGTAATAATCACCTACACCAGCATGATCACGCCCTATAATCATATGAGTACAACCATAGTTTTGACGAAATACAGCATGAAGCAAGGCTTCTCTGGGACCAGCATAACGCATCTCCATAGGATATCCACCCTGAAGCACAGTACCCTTGACAAAGTAGTTGTCAACCAGGGCCTGAATAGCCTTTACACGGACATCTGCCGGAATATCACCCGGTTTCAGCTTTCCAACCAGCTGATGGATGTAAACACCATCCATAGTTTCAATTGCTATCTTGGCAAGATACTCATGAGAACGATGCATGGGATTTCGTGTCTGAAATGCGGCCACACGTTTCCATCCCAAATCATCAAACATCTTTCTTGTTTCTGCCGGTCTGTGATACAGGCCTTTAAAACGTTCAGGATAATAGCTCTCGCTTATGACCTTCACAGGACCAGCAAGATTGTATTTGCCCTGAGCCATTACCTTTTGCACACCTGGATGTTCTTCATCCGTAGTGGTATACACGGCCTTGCATTCATATTCCTTGTCTATGGTGTATTTTTCTTCCACCTTCATTGTGGCAATGGCAGTACCGGTTTCATCATCTACCAGGGCAATTTCATCACCTTCCTTTACGTCCTCATCGTCTGTAGACACAGTGATAGGGATAGGCCAAAACGTGCCATCCTCCATTGTGAAATTATCGCAGACACCTTTCCAGTCCGCCTTGGACATAAAACCCTTCAGAGGTGTAAAGGCCCCAATTCCTAACATCACAAGGTCTGATGTCTCTCTTGATGTTATTCTGATTTGCTTGAGAGACTGTGCCTTTTCGGTTTCAAGTTTCAGCTCCTCACCTTCCAACAACAAAGGCATAAGTTTTTCTTCTTTACCATGTGGTGCAATAGGACCCTGATATACTGCTTTCACTTTTTCTGACATACAAACTCCCCCTTAACTTCTTATGTTGTTATGTTTTACTTTTATCTGTTATCTGCAAAACAAATCTGAAAAAACATGATTAACAGCATGAAACCATCTCTTCAGGCATCTGTTTTTCACGCAATAACATGAGCCTTTTCCACAATACCCGTTTATGGCCCTGTGATATATGAAACCTGTGTTACCAGGATAAATCATTCAGGGCAATTTGATGTCCTTAACATCTTATAAAAACATCTCATTTTAGAAACCGGATTCCTGACATACGCAAAGAACACAAGGTAGCGAGCCTTCAAATTCCTACACTCTCAGCAATAAATATGCCATGAATCAGCAAACACATATTGCAGGTCATTAACAAAAAAAATACAAAACAAGGAGAATGATTCAGGGTAAGTGATTATAGTAATTTCATTAAAAGGCGTGTAACAGAAAAAACGGAGCAAGAAACGGAGGGACTTTGCCATTAATATGCAATAGCTTGAAAAACTGTTGTTTATTGTAAAATCCCGGCCAGGATATGTCTCTGTGGTTAATCAGTTTCCATTCATCAATGGCCCTTTTGCACAATCTTTGGTTTCAATCTGCGGGATTCCTTGCGCGGTATGATACAGCACATCTCCGCATAATATCCTGATTTCTTGACCTTGTTCAGAAATTCTCATTTTTGGACGGGAAATCAGATAGTAAGCAAAATCCATTTCCGGATGAAAGCTGATTATGAGACTGTCAGTCAATAAAAATGCTTCAACCGATCTATGTGACCAATTTTACTGTTTTTTCAATATTGCTCACATTATTTTGTATGGCCTTATGCCCTGTAAATTTGCGTACTGCACAGAACTGTCAGATCATGCAGCGCATGCCCGCCATATCGGGCAAAAACGCCCGATATGGCGGGCATGCGCCAACATAACTATGCGAAAAAAAACAAAATATTTAATATAAGGCAAAAATGCCCGATAATAAGTTATGAAAGCCCTGTTTTTTTCATCTTGATATACAGCGTCTTCGGATTAATTCCCAATTTGGCTGCAACCTTTCCTCTGTGCCAGCGACACTCATTCAAGGTCTTCAATATAAACTGTTTCTCAAATGCCTGTATGGCTTTTTGCAGATTTGTTTCTGTAATATCAACAAGATTATTGTCTATCGTTGCTGTACCATTGTTTACGATCTCAATATCTTCCCTGTTTAAAAAGTCCAGATTTCCTACAGCAAGATATCTTTGCAGTGCGCTCTGCAACTCACGCACATTCCCTGGCCACCTGTAATTGACTAAAATATCCATATATCTTGCAGGCATGCTGACCGGTTTTTTATCTTTTGTATAAAGTTTTAAAAAATGTTCAACAAGCAATGGTATATCTTCTTTGCGCTCTCTCAACGGAGCAATTGTTATGGGAATCACACTGATTCTGTAATAAAAATCTTCTCTGATCAGACCTTCTGCAACCATATTTGCAAAATTACGGTTGGTTGCAGCAATTACGCGAAAATTTGATTTAAACAGCCTGGTATCCCCAACAGGAGTATATTCGCCACTCTCAAGTGCCCGAAGAAATTTAACCTGCATATTAAGACTGAGTTCAGCCACCTCATCCAAAAACAGCGTGCCCTTGTTGGCAGCATGAAGCAAACCGCTCTTGTCTGAATATGCCCCTGTAAACGAGCCCTTACGATGACCAAAAAATTCACTTTCAGCTATGTCTTCAGGAATTGCCCCGCAATTTATTACCACAAACGGTTTATCTGCCTTGTCACTCATGTCGTGAATGGCTCTGGCAACCAAATCCTTGCCTGTACCCGATTCTCCAAGCACAAGAACATTGGCATCAGAGGCCGCTGCCTTCAGAATCAATTCATACACCTTCTGCATTGGAGGACTTTTCCCTATAATACCACTGAATTTGTAGCGTTCTTTAATGCTGTTCTTTAATTTTATATTCTCCTTTCTCAGCTTTTCAGTTTCTTCCTGCATACTTTTTTCCCACAAGACCTGATCCGTAACGTCTCTTATGGTAGCAAGAATGCCGGGTTTGGATTTTAAACGAATAACGCTTCTGTTTACAGCAAGCCATATCTCTTTTCCTTCGCCGGTTACCGCTGTAAGCCAGGGAATTGAATCCATATCAGGATCCTGGCACTCCGTATCAAATATCTTCAGAGCCATTTCCCTGAAATGCTTGTCAAAAAGTTCAGACACATCTCTTCCTACAAGTCTGTCCGCACTGTCGTAAGCAAATATCTGAACAAAGGCATTGTTGACAAAAACAATCTTTCTGTCCTGAACAAGCACAACACCATCTGCCACAGATTCAGTAAGATTGCGATACAGCAATTCCCTTTCTTCCACATCTTTTTGAGCAGTTTTCAAATCACTTAAGTCACGTAAAATAGACAGCTTGGAAACAGTACCATCCTTTTCCTTTAAAGGGGTTTCAAGGATATCGTATGTCTTGCCATTCCATGGAAAATCCAATTCCCTGTGTACAGTATGACCGGACAGAACATATTCAAGGCCGCATGAAGGACAGGGAGTATCCCGATTGTAAAAATATTCATAACATGTCTTGTTGTTAACCAAACCGAACTCTTTTTCAAAGGAAGGATTGATATATTCTATTGTGTAATGATCTGTTATCTTACATACCATATCCTCCATTGATTTAAGGATATTGACTATGGCCTTGCCCTCAATGCGCAGAGACTCCTCTGCAAGGACACGTTCTGCAATCCTGCCTATCCTCTCTCCAATAACCTTAAGCAGGTTTATTTCTCTTTGAAGAAAAAATGCACGATGATTTTCCGGCTGTTCCAAATAAAAGAGCTCTATTGTTCCTCCCCATTCACCGTTCACCTGAATGTCACACGCATATCTCCATGGCGTTATCTTAAAATTCTGGCTTATGAACTCCTGATATCCCATAGATATCCTGGCACAGGTAATTTCAGGGTGTTGGCAGGCAGGAGGAATAAGATTCACAATCCCCTGCAGAATCTCATCCAGTGAGGTTCCGGGACGCTCCCGGACTGCCGCAATACCATACAGACATTGCAACTCCTTAATACGTTGATCAAATTCATGTTTAAGATTATTGTATTGATTTTTAATGTTGGTTATGGGTGCGCTGTCTGTTATCTCTATTATCAGCGCCCTGATTTGAAGGGCAAGCAGGTAGTAATTGTCATGGTTTTCAGAAACAATGGCAGCGCCGGCCTCGAACAGCTTTACATGCGTTTCATACCCTGTTTTTTCTTTACAGTAAACAATAACGGAAATATGCTGCTCTGTGCCCATCATCTTTAACTTATGCAAAAATACAAGACACGCATCACTGTCATTATCCATGACAAACACAATAATATCAGGCTGATGAGCCCTGACCATGTCTAATGTCCATTCATAGGTGCATATAAATATTATACTATCCGGCAAATGTGTTTTTAATTGGCTGACCATACTGTTTGTTGCCTCAAGGCTGGGAACCACAATCAGTATGCCAGATAAACGATCTGTTTGTACCGCCATATCAAAAAACACCTCATCAATCACCAGAAACCCGTTTGTCAAGGCCTTTCTTTCCCGAACCCTGCATTACATGAAAGAGGTATCCCCGGGAAATCAAATTTAAAAACCCGATCCCGAAAGGCATCATTTCATCAAAAGTCAATTTGCCTCTGGAGTTATATATATTATTTTCTGGTCTGTTAATGTAAGCCTGTTCAGACCGGAAGAAGTAACTTCATACACATCTTCCAGTCCAACTACCCCCAGTTCAGGAAAAACAAATTTTGGCTCTATGGCAATAACCATCCCTTGCTGAAGCCTGCTCTTAAAGTTATGTGACAGAAGAGGCAAATCATCTATTTCCAAACCAACACCATGACCAACAAACTTTGCCTGACTATCACCATATCCCATAAAAACATCCCCGAACCCGTTAGACCTGGCCTCTTCAACAGCCATATAATACAGGTCTGAACATAGTGTCCCGGGTCTGCCCTCTTTTTCCATAAGCATAAGGATCTTTTTTGAGCATTCATGGGCCTTTTCCATTATTTCAGGAAGCTGTCCAATGACATAAGTTCTGGACTGATCAGATATATAGCCGTTAACCGCTGCACCATAATCAATCTCGACAGGCTCGTTTCTTGCGATTCTTTTGAATCCTGCGCCCTGAGCCATTGCCGGAGTTGTTCCTTCTCCTCCCTGAGGGCTGTTAAGAAATGAAGGAACAGAACCGCTTTTACCGGACAGTACATGGACATATGTCATTTCCTGGTTCCAGCCTCTCATTCTCATTATGCCCATATGTCCTTCCCTGCGGGCTATATACCCCATGTAGCCATCAACTTCCAGCTCGGTCATACCTTCCCTGAGAATGCCTGAAATCTCTGTAAGACCAGTATGCAGAATAATGCTTGCCTTTTTTATCTGTTCTGTTTCATATGCAGATTTGATCATTCGCAATCTACGGATAGAATCAGAAACATCCTCTGTCTGACACTGTTTGAAGACATCCTGAAACCAGATATAAAGATAGGCAGGGAGAACATCAAGCTCAAGCCCTGCAATACCGGAAGGATATATGCCAAGATCATGAAGGGTCCTGGGTATATGGTACAAATTTTTCAGGGGAACAATACGCTCCAATGGAGATTCCTGCCGGGCACGGTCAAGACTTTTCTGAACCATAAGCACAGGATCGCCTTCCACAGGAACAAAAAGGGCTGATGTCTGTATTGTTCCGGCAAAGTAAAAAACATCCACATTCTGGAAGATAAAGGCACAGGCCAGATCCCGTTCCCTGAGATGAGACTGGAAATTGTCTATCCTTTTCTTTATTTCCTGCCTTGGTACATATTCCATATTCCCTCCTGTTTTTTCAAAAAACATAGAAAGAGAATACCAGACGCATCCTGACTGTCATCTTAAAACAGGTATCCATGCCCTTTTTAAAAAGCTTGTCAAGACAAATCATTCCCCATTAAGCCTGAACTGTTCTCTTCCAAGGAGATCATGCAGATGCAACATCCCCTTTATGTTGTGTTCCCCGTCTGTAACAGGCAAGTGGGTTATTCCATGAAGTTCCATTAATGCCAGGGCATCTGCAGCACTCCGCTCCAAGCCTATGGTCTTGGGAGAAGGGGTCATTATTTCATTGACCTGCATGTTAAGAATGTCTTTATGAACGATCAGCCCACGTCTTAGGTCTCCATCACATATTATACCCGCCAGCTTACCGTTTTTTGTCCTAACAAGTGTTGCCCCGATCTTTTTTGCATTGATTTCATCTACAGCATCCCTTACCAGGGAACCCTCACATACCATTGGTATTTGATGACCTGTCAGCATGACGTCACTGACTTTGGCTGAAAGTCTTTCACCGAGGCTGCCTCCTGGATGAATCCTTTTAAAGTCCTGTCTGCTGAAATGTCTGCAATGTATAAGGGCCACTGCAAGGGCATCTCCCATGGCAAGCGCAGCAGTTGTACTTGCAGTTGGTGCAAGACCCATTGGACATGCCTCCCGTTCAACGCCTACATCTATAACAATATCACTTGCCATGGCCATTGGAGAATCCACCTTTCCGGTAAAAGATATAACAATTGCCCCCATCTCCTTAACAATGGGCAGAATCCGGTTGATTTCGGTTGTATGCCCCCCGTTTGATATGGCCAAAACCACATCTTTTGAGGTTACCATACCCAGGTCACCATGTATTGCCTCACCTGGATGAAGAAACAGGGCTGGCGTGCCTGTGCTGTTCAGAGTGGCTGCTATCTTTCTGCCGATAAGACCGGACTTCCCCATACCGGTCAGAATTACCCGTCCCTTGGATGACATAATAATATTAACGGCATCATTAAACTGTTTTCCCAGCCTCTCTTTCAGGGCAAGTATACTTTGCGCCTCAATATCGAGAACCTTTTTTGCTTCTTCAATGCTTTTCACTTCATACCCCGTTATATGCAATATCAGGCCTGATACGCTTTGATATGTCCGGTTCCAATCCACAAACCGGAATGTGTATGGACGCACCTGACAGGCCGGATACTTGCTGTTTGTCACAGATACAATGCAGAACAGGTTATCAGGACTCCTGAAAGTATTCCCTTACCTGTTTAATGGCGCAATACTTTCCGCACATGGTACAGACATCCTTTTCTGAAGGGGGATTCTGCTGCCTATACTGCTTTGCCTTCCTGCTGTCTATAGCAAGTTTCATCTGTCTGTCCCAGTCCAACCGCTTCCTTGCCAGGGCCATCTGTCTGTCTCTTTCAATAGCCCCCTTATGCCCTTTTGCTATATCTGCTGCATGTGCAGCTATCTTTGTTACTATAACCCCCTCCCTGACATCGTTCAGATCAGGCAGGGACAGATGTTCTGCCGGAGTCACATAACATAGGAAATCTGCTCCTGCTGCTCCGGCTACAGCACCCCCAATAGCACAGGCCACATGGTCATAACCTGCCGCAATATCTGTAACAAGCGGTCCCAGAACATAAAAAGGCGCATCCTGACACAGTCTCTTCTGCAGCATTATATTCATCTCTATCTGATTTAATGGAACATGTCCCGGACCTTCTATCATTACCTGTATGTTGCGTTCCCATGCCCGGGTCGTAAGGTCACCAAGGGTCATCAGCTCGTGTATCTGAGCACGATCGGTCGCATCTGCAAGACAGCCCGGACGCAAACCATCTCCAAGGCTCAGGGTAACATCATATCTCTCTGCAATATCAAGCAGCCTGTCATAATGCTCATACAGAGGATTTTCCCTGTCATTGTGAAGCATCCATGTAATAAGAAATGCCCCGCCTCTGCTCACAACATCGGTCAGTCTTCCCTGCCGTTTCAACATCTCAAGAGCCGCCCTTGTAAGACCGCAGTGAACTGTTATAAAGTCAATGCCATCTTTTGCCTGCCTTTCTATGATTTCAAACATCTTGTCTACGGAAAGATGAATCAAGCCACCATACTGTTCTATGGTTTCCACCACGGCCTGGTAAATGGGAACAGTGCCTACCGGAACCTTGGATGCCTCAAGGATCCTATTCCTGCATATATCCACATTCCCGCCTGTAGACAAATCCATTACAGTATCTGCACCGGCCTCTATAGCGGCATTCAGTTTTTCTATCTCTCTGTCTATGGATATCCTGTCAGAAGATGTTCCGATGTTGGCATTTACCTTTACGGTCAGTCCGTTCCCTATGCCACAGGGTGTAAAACCCTTATGCATCTTGTTTGCGGGAATCACAATCTTACCCATGGCAATCTGATCCCTTAACCAGATTTTATCTACACTTTCACTCTGTGCCACAGTTTCCATTTCAGGTGTTATAACACCCTTTCTTGCCTTTGCCAGTTGAGTCATATTCTCTCCATATTTTTGACAGTTTTATCAAGACCTAAACAAATAAAAGCAAACAGGTTGCAAGCCGTGAAATGATGAAAGGCATACCTTATGGCCTTTCATGGTGGAGGAAGGTTTTACATAGCACCCACAAACCAGACTTTGGATACTATAAGAGTTTTTTTAATTCCCTGTACCTGTCGGGCGCTCAACCCCGCTGTCTAAAAGCAGGTTCCCATTTTCGGGCATAAGGGTTTTTGCGCGAGATCAAAAAAATCAGGGAATAATGCAGGAACCTGCAAAAGGCCCTGGCTTTACAGAACCGCTGCCATGACCGCATTTGTAACTGTTTTGTATGGCCTGTCTAACAAAAGAACGGGCAAGATCAACGGCCTTTAAAAGCCCATATCCCTTGGCCAGAAATACTGCCAGGGCAGTTGAAAAAACACATCCGGTTCCATGGGTATGTTTTGTATATATTTTTGAACTGCTGAACTTGTAATATTGTTTTGCATCATACAGAATGTCCGTACATTCCCTTTCCATATGGCCACCAGTAATAATGACGTCCGGACCCATTGATTTCAGTATTTTTGCACAGTGTTTCATATCATCAACAGACCGGATTTTATATCCTGTTATTGCCATGGCCTCATCAATATTTGGAGTAATTACACTGGCAAAACGAAACAGTCTTTTCAGGAGACGGATTCCTTCCGGCTGCAAAAGAGATCTGCCGGTAGATGCATGTAATACAGGGTCTATAACTATATTGTTAAGATGATGATGCTGAATAATGTGTTCCAATTCGGTTATAACCGAGGCAGAATAAAGCATCCCTATTTTGACTGCCATAGGAACGATATCTTCTATAATCGTTTCTATCTGACAGGCAACAAACTCCGCCGGAACCTCATAAATAGCATTGACTGTAGTGGAATTCTGGGCGGTTATAGCAGTAATGGCCGTTGTCACATGGACATTAAGACTCAACCCTGTTTTTATGTCCGCCTGTATACCTGCCCCCCCAAAGGAATCAGAGCCGGCAATCACAAGTATTGTCTGCACATTATTTTCTCTTGTCACTGATCACTATTCTGTGGAATAATCCCAACATCATTGCCATGATAAAGACACGGTCATATTATTGTTGCGCCACAGTAACGTCCGTACAGTTCCTTTCCGTTGTCTTTCCGTACAGTTTTAAGGGCATGAGGCAAAAATTCCATAATATCACGTGCTGTTATCCCGTCCTCTCCCTTTGTTTCTGCGGCCATGTCTCCTGCCAACCCATGAATAAAGACACCGTTTCTTACCGCACCTTCAACAGGCAAACCCAGCCCATACATGGCAGCTATCGTGCCTGTAAGAACATCTCCTGAGCCCGCACTGGCCATACCTGAATTGCCTGTCAGATTTATGAAAATCTTTCCATCAGGACAACCTACAAGGGAATGGAAGCCCTTAAGGACAATGAATGCCCCCAGTTTTTTCACAGTATCCTTTAATACCTCTATCCTGTTGTTCTCAATTTCAGCAACAGGAAGTCCTGTTATTCTGGACATCTCCCCAAGATGCGGGGTAAGTATGGTGTCATTTTTCCGGTATTTAATTATATCAGTCTGTTCACTAACAGCAGTTATCCCGTCTCCATCTATTAAAAGGGGCTTCTGTATCTCGGAGGCAAGCTGCCTTGCAAGTTCTCCTGTCTCCCTGTTCAGGGAGAGTCCTGGCCCAAGTACCACCATATCTGCCCTTTCTGAGGCATTTAACAGAAACTCTGTATTTTTTATTGATATTGAACCCTCTGCCGTCTCTTCCTGGGGTACAAATACAATCTCGTGTCCATTTGCGGCTATGAACGGTACAATGGATTTTGGCGTAGCAAGTCGTGCATATCCCCCGCCTGCCTTCAGGAATGACAATGCTGCAAAACAGGGGGCACCAAAATAGGTTGATGCACCTGCAATAAAGAGGATATCGCCAAAATCTCCTTTATGTCCTGTTGTTTTTCTTGCAGGCAGGGGAATCAGTTCATTGGTTTCAATGTTAATCGGCCCTGCCATATCATAAATCAGGGGAGGAAATGATATATGGGTCACATAGAGTTTGCCTGCGAGTCTGTTTCCGGGAAAGAAGATATTTCCCAGCTTTGGAAGGCCAAAGGTTACTGTAAAATCCGCCTTAACAGCAGCACCCATGATTTTTCCTGTATCTCCTGCCACACCGGAAGGTATGTCAAGGCTTAAAACCGGCTTCCTGCTTCTGTTTATCAGACTGATCACATCATTGTAGGTCCCGGTTACATCACGGGCAAGACCGGTCCCAAATATGGCATCCACAATGGCATCGCACCCTGACAAAATATCTTTTGCCTGTATGGCAGAATCCATATCAATTACTTCTATGCCGGATTTCAGAAGAATATCCAGGTTCATGGCTGCCGCACCTTTATATCCGGTTCTGTTTCCAAGCAGGCACACAGACACATTCCCTGCAGAGGAATGTATCTTTCTTGCCACTACAAAGCCGTCTCCTCCGTTATTACCTCCTCCGCAAAAAACGACAAATCTATGTCCCTGTATTTTCATATGCTGAGACAGGACAAAATATGCAGCTTCCCCTGCATTTTCCATAAGAAGCTCCTCTTTTATGCCAAACTGCTCACTTGCAGTTTTATCCAGTCGTCTCATTTCAGATACAGTTGCTATCTTCATCGTTTCTTCAACTCCCTGCAGTAATAAATGTTTGTGAAAACAAGGGGTCCTGCTTACAGTTTCAGAAAGACTTCAGCAAGGCTACAGCCATGTTCAAAAAACAGCCCTGACTGAAGGGCTGCCTTTTCTGTAAAGCCTGTTATCTTTTTTTTATTATTGCCGTTTTCCCCTTCACCTGTTTCAAGCTGTTTTTTGTCTGCCCAGGCAAAGATGGTCGGTTCATCTGTATGGGTACGTTTTGAAACCGGTGTAAAGTGATCGCTTGCAACCATGATCCTGTAATCATCAAAAGCAGCAAGTCCCGTAAGAATATTTCCAACAACCTCCCTGTCCACCGCCTCGATGGCCTTTATCTTTTCATATGCATTGCCGCTATGACCTGCCTCATCCGGCGCCTCTATATGGACAAACACATAATCAAGCTGTTCCAGCGCCCTGACAGCCGCCTCTGCCTTGCCCCTGTAATTGGTATCTATATATCCTGTTGCCCCTTCCACATGTATAGGTCCAAGGCCCGCACATATACCGATTCCCTTCAGCAGATCAACAGCAGAAATAATGCCACCTTTAAGCCCAAATTTTTCATGGAAATCCTGAAGCCTCGGCGCCCGGCCCTGGCCCCATAGCCAGATAGAGTTCGCTTCAGGAAGACGGTTGGCCCTTCTGACAAGATTTACAGGATGATTTTCAAGATATTGCCATGAGCTTCGTATCAGTTCAACAATCGTGTCATGCTCTTTTCTGCTGAGATAGAACGACATATCCTGATCAAGAACATCATGGGGGGGAATGGTATGTGCGGATTCCGGCCCGTCTTTCCATACAAGGAGGTGCCTGTAGGCCACACCCTGATACATGTTTATCCCTGATGGCAATCTCATCTTCCGCCTGAGATCCTTTATGATCTGTGTTGCCTCCGGAGTTGTAATATCTCCGGCGCTGTGACTTTTCATAATGATTTTACCATCAGATCCTTTTTTCAGACAGACAAGATTCATCCTGAAGGCAACATCAGATGATTCGAGAACTATCCCCATACTTGCTGCCTCAAAAGGAGCCCTGCCCGTGTGACAGACAAGAGGATCGTACCCCATAAAGGAGAGGTTTGCCACATCACTCCCCGGTTCCATTCCTTCGGGTATGCTGCGCACAAGGCCCGTATGGCACATTGCTATCCTGTCCATGTTTGGTGTCCTGGCAGCTTCAAGGGGGGTTTTTCCTCCAATGCATTCAACAGGATAATCTGCCATGCCATCGCCAATTATCACCACATATTTTGTTGTTTCTGAATGTCGGAACATTACTGAATCAGTCCTCTTCCACACGTACCATTACTGTTGGTCCGCTTACCATATCCAATTTGTCTATCTTTGAAACCGCCTCAATCACGTCCTTTTCTCTGGCCTCGTGCGTTAACATTACAATAGGAACCGAACTGTTCTGCTCTCTTCCTTTCTGAATGACCGAGGATATACTGATGTCGTGCTCTCCCAGCACACCCGCAATCGTAGACAGAACACCCGGACTGTCAAAAGCTGAAAACCTGAAATAATAAGCGCTGCGCAACTCTTCCATAGAATGAACCGCTATCTCCCTTTGAAAGAAAAAATGGGCAAGCGGAGGCATAAAAGCTTTGTTTCCAAGACATATGGCCCTGGCCACACCCATGATATCAGAGACTACAGCGCTGGCCGTAGGCCTCCTGCCTGCACCCAGGCCGTAAAACAGGCTCGGCCCCACAAAATCCCCTTCCAGATAAATAGCATTAAATTCATCATCAACCCTTGCAAGGATGGAATTTTTTGGAATCATGGCAGGATGAACCCGGGCCTCTATGCCATTGTCACGCTGCCGGGCTATTGCAAGCAGTTTTACCCTGTACCCAAATTCATCCGCAAAACGTATATCATCGGGAGTCAGGTTAACAATTCCCTCTCTGTATATAGATTGCAAGGCAACAGGATATCCCAGCAAAAGGGATATGAGTATGGCAAGCTTGTGAACGGCATCTGTTCCATTCACATCCAGGGTCGGAGGATCCTCGGCAAATCCCATCTCTACCGCCTTTTGCACTACCTGATCATAGGCAAGTCCTTCTTTTGTCATTCGTGTCAGAATGTAGTTTGAGGTTCCGTTCAGGATACCCTTTACAACACTGATACGGTTTGGAGCAAGACCGTTTTTCAATGCCCCTATTATGGGAACAGCTCCGCATACACTTGCCTCAAATGACAGAGACACACCGTTGCTGAATGCAGTTTCATACAGTTCTTTTCCATATTCTGCAAGCAAGGCCTTGTTTGCAGTAACCACATGTTTCCTGTTTTCAAGGGCACCTGTAACAAATTGCTTTGCCTTTACAAGTCCACCTACCAGTTCCACTATAACATCAATGTCAGGGTCATTGATCAGGTCCATTGCATTGACGGTCATCAATGATCTGTCAACATCAACCCCCCTGTCTGATTCAATATCAAGGTCGGCAATCTTTTTTATGGCAATATCAGTACCAGTTCGGTTTCTTATTGTTTCCTTGTTAGACAGAAGAAGCTCAACTGTTCCTGCTCCTACCGTACCAAACCCTATTATTCCAACATTAACAGGTTTCAATATTACCTCCGTTTCCATCTATACCGGTTTACAGTATATGCCTGATACCTCTGATTGCCTGTCTTATCCTGTGCGGATTTTCCACCAGGGCAAAACGTATATAGTTGTCTCCGTAATCACCAAAACCTATTCCAGGAGAAACCGCCACCTTGGCTTCCCTTATAAGCATCTCAGAAAATTTCAAGGACCCCATTTTAATGTACTGCTCAGGTATTTTTGCCCAAACAAACATGGTCGCCTTTGGTTTTTCTATTTCCCATCCAATACGATTCAAACCCTCTACCAGCACATCACGTCGTTCCCTGTATATACCTACTATTTCTTCAACACAGTCATACGGGCCATTAAGGGCTATTATTGCTGCAATCTGTATAGGCTGGAAAACACCATAATCAAGATAGCTTTTTATCCTTCTAAGGGCACTTACTATTACAGGATTACCTACGCAAAAACCTACACGCCATCCAGGCATGGAATAACTTTTGGACAGACTGAACAACTCCACACCTATATCTTTTGCTCCCGGCACCTGCAAGAAACTCGGCGGCCTGTAGCCATCAAACACCAGATCTGCATAGGCAAAGTCATGTACAACCATGATGTCGTGTTCTTTGCAAAACGCAACTATCTTTTCAAAAAAAGCCATGTCCACCACTTCTGTTGTAGGGTTGTGGGGATAGGACAGAATCAGCATCTTGGGACTTGGCCATGTCTGTTTTGTAGCATTGAACAGATCTTCAAAAAAATCCCTGTCAGGACCTATTGGTATGGACCGAAGGTCACCTCCTGCAATAATAACGGAATACGGATGAATTGGGTATGTCGGATTAGGGGCAAAAACCACATCTCCAGGGCTGATAACGGCAAGGACCAGATGGGACAGACCTTCCTTTGCCCCTATGGTCACTATAGCCTCTTCATCAGGATCCAGGTCCACATCAAAGCGCCTTTTATACCACTTACATATGGCATCCCGCAGCCTGGTAATCCCCATAGAGGCAGAATATCTGTGATTATGACCCTTTTGTGCAGCTTCAATCAGTTTGTCTACTATATGTTTTGGTGTGGGAATATCCGGGTTTCCCATACCCAGGTCAATAATGTCCTCTCCTTTGTGTCTTGCATCCATTTTTATCTTGTTTACAATGGAAAAAACATAGGGTGGCAATCTGCTCATTCTGTTAAATTCTTTCATGTCGTTCAATCTCCGAAAAAACGGATAGCAGGGTTGCAAACTGATTCCTGCTATCCATAAAAAGTATGATAAAATTGCAAGGTTTTGCCAAAACGAATCAAAGCAGCATAACATAGCCTTATGCAAGCACTGCTTTAATCCTGTCTTCCGTAACCATGCCATGTCTTAGTACTTGCGGAGGGTAAACCGTAAGATCCAACACGGTTGAAGGGGCCTTTCCCTCGGTCTGGCCATCATCAACAACCATGTCCACCCTGCTGCCAAACACCTGTATAACCTCTTGAGCGGTTTTGCAGGGCGGATTGCCGGACAGGTTGGCGCTTGTCCCTGTAAGTGGTACTCCTGACATCCTTATCAGGGCGCAAGGTACGGGATGAGAGGAAAGCCTGATGCCAATTTTTCCTGTGCCTGCCGTGAGTAAAGGAGACACGGATTTTCTTGCCTTAAAAATCAGGGTTAACCCTCCCGGCCAGAAGGCATCAATCAGGGCATCAGTATAATCGGGGATATCTCTTGCATATAAACAAAACTGCTCTCTGGACCCTATAAGAACAAGAACAGGCGCATTATACTGCCTGTTTTTTAATGTAAACAGCCTTTGAACAGCCGCCTCATTTGTTGCATCTGCTCCCAGAGCGTAAAATGATTCCGTAGGAAAAGAAATTATTTTGCCGGACAATATAAAAGCCTTCCCTTTTTCCAGTATATTGTCAAGGCCACGTACGGATTTTGCCATATCTGTTTTTTTATAATATGCCTGCAAGATTTTGCGCTTCTATCTTTTCTGCAAGCTTCCTGCGATAGGAAAGGAGCTGATCTTTCAGTACTGGCCGGTTCAGGGCCAGTATCTGCAATGCCAGTATTGCTGCGTTCTTGGCTCCTCCGCTTCCAACAGCCACAGTAGCAACAGGTATGCCTGGAGGCATCTGGACTGTGGCAAGGAGAGCATCCATCCCATTCAATGGAGATGAATCAACCGGTATCCCTATAACCGGTAAAACAGTCATCCCCGCAATAAAACCCGCGAGATGAGCTGCCCATCCTGCTGCTGCAATTATAACCTCTGTCTTGCTGTCATTCAAAGACAATACATATTCTCTTGTAAGATCAGGGGTTCTGTGTGCGGAAAGGATCTTTACGTCATAGGGAACATCAAATTCTGTCAGGATACCGGTGCAGCCTCTTACAATATCGGCATCAGACACACTGCCCATTATTACAGACACTAACGATTCTTTTGAAGTCATTGTTCTATCCTTGATTCAGCATCCCTATAAGGGGATATATGATCATCCCGGCCAGCCATGCGATATCTTCTGCTGAAAAGATTTCAGCTATACTTTTATCGAACAGCAGATTTCCTTCAGGAGGAAACTCATCGTCTCCTTTCCACAGTATCAGGACAACAGGAACATATGGAAATGCCTGAACAACTATAGAAACATCTCCATGTTCAAAGGGTTCTGCAGCATAAAGGTTTTTTGCAAGTTCAGACAAACGCTCCGGTCTGCTGCCAAATGCCTGCACCATTGGTGTTTTTGCCCTGCGCAAAAAGGCATCAAGATAAAACATACCCTCAGGAATCTCCTGATACGCTATCCATTTTTCTGTTACATTATTTCCCTTTGCCCCTTTCAGATAGTGCAAAATCAGTATTTGCTGCTGGATAGATACATCTTCTCCGGAATCCTGATACATGCATCCGAAATCAGAACATCTTATGACGATGTCCCTGTTCAAGAACCTGAGTGTCATAACAGGAGAACCGTCAGTATCATTCTTAAAATCTGCCCCGCTTGCCTGTGCAATATCTGCCGGTTTTCTCTCCCTCAGGTCTGTTACTGCCCGTTTAACAGCTTCCCTGTAATCATCAATCTTAGCCATATTATATAGTGCCCTTAAGCCCAAAAAGGCTGTAAAATAAATTATTGTTATGGAAAAACAACACCACCTCAATCCTCCCAAAACCGGTTTTTCCGGCCTCAGGACAAAATCTGCATTGCTGTTCCCCAAAGCCAACCCCAGATGAACAAATCAGGCATACCTCTGGAAAACAATATGCTGAAACAAAAAAACTGGTTTATAAATGAAAATTTAGATATTATACTGTCATCAATCAGGGTTGGCAAGATTTTCTGCAAGTTTTGCCTTTCAGGGCAAATATTCTGGATATCCTGCAAATTAAACAAACATGGAACCCTGTTTCCAGAAAGTTAGGCTCAACAGCCAAAAACGATTATACTCCCAAAACTGATCCGTGACTGGACGCTTTTTTATTTTTCTCTTGTTTTATCCCGTCTTGATTTACATCTTTTCGATGTGTTAGTGTTCTTGACAGCTTTTTAAAAAAAGAGCCTGTGTCCATTAATAATAAATCTGTTCAAGAGCAAAACATGCAAGAATTTTAACATGAACAACGCAGGCACAGACCGGTTTTTTTTATGAACCCTTTAATGACTGGAGAAAGATAACATGGCAGGTGTAAACAAAGTGATATTGATTGGACGGTTAGGAAGAGATCCTGAGGTACGGTATACTCCGAGCGGTGTTGCAGTGGCAAATTTCACGATTGCCACATCAGATGAATGGACGGATAAAAACACAGGGCAGAAACAGGAACGGACCGAGTGGCACAGGATTGTAGCATGGAGACGTCTTGGAGAGATATGCGGTGAATATCTTCATAAAGGCAGCCAGGTATATATTGAGGGCAGGCTTCAAACACGATCATGGGAAGATGGAGACAGCAATACTCGCTACACAACAGAGATAGTTGCACAAAACATGCAAATGCTGGGGAATGTTTCCAAAACAGACAGTTCCACCATACCCTCGAAACAGTTTGCACCTGAGGAACCTCCTGTCATCACAGAGGATGAACCTCCATTTTAAGTGTTGCATACTGTGTAACAACTTCTTGCAAATACACGGCATCTGCACTCTGAGCGTGCGGTGCAGATTCTGAACAACAGACACCTTGCATACAAGGCATCTTCAGTGTAACGGACGACTATGCGGATGAATTTTCAATCATCGCAAAATTCATCCCTTAATGTCCTGATCGTTTGTTGTCTTGTCGTCTGTATCTGTTGAAGATGGTTCAATTTTCTTTGTATCTTTGGTGGCCTGTTTGAAATTTTTTATTCCTTTTCCAATGCCACTCCCGATTTCTGGAAGTTTGCCCGCACCAAAAATAATCAGAACGATTATCAATATAATAATCAGCTCTGGCATTCCGATACCAAACATAATATTTACCCTCCTTATACCAACTGTTGCCCCAAATGCAGGAATGTCCAAGAAGGCCCTTTTTTTCAAATGCTGTATTTATATGATCTTTGCCAAATCAGACACGTGTACATGATAATTTTTTTGCAAGGTCTTATCAAGCTCTTATTGTGCAAGTATTACTGTTCCCCAGGACAGTTTCCTGCCAGATGTTTGCCTGTTTTGGGCACAGGCAGGGTAACTATTACAAAAAGATCTGTTTATGAATTAAAGGGCCCTTGCGCTTTTGTAATGATTTATCAGGCCCTGTATACGGGGTTTTTACAGGCCTGTCAACTTTTGTAACGGTAAGGTGATGAACAAGAACAGCACGACAGATAAAAACCGCATGGATATACTGCAAAAGAATTTTTACGAAATCCTTGACTTTATAAACCAGATAGAGCAATTGACCCAGTTACAGAACAAAATCGATATTACTTCCAATATTGCGGATATATGGACAGTATTTCTTGAATATATACCCAATTTGATCGATGTTGAAACCTGTGCCCTGTTCCTGGTGGATGAAGATTCACATGAGTTCGTCCTGCAAAAGGTTTCACCTGCAGAAGACAAAATTACATGTCAGAAAGAACTTGATTTTCAGATAGAATGTGGCACCTTTTCCTGGATAATAAACAGAGGTCAGCCCGCAGTTGTTCTGCCAATGGCCCTGAACGAAAAAAATACAGTCATTATACTGCCCCTGTGCACCGTTAAAAGAACTCTTGGGGCAATCATGGTGGCAACCTCCATAGAGCAGAGTTCTATAACACAGGAAAATATCAGGCTCTTGACTATGCTTGCAAAACAATATGCCCTTGTAACAGAAAATGCACTGCTATATGACAAGCTGAGAAAAAAGCATGTTGCACTGGAAAAGGCAAATGCCGAGATCACAATTCTTTCAATTACTGATCCCCTGACAGGCATCTATAATCGCGGCTATTTAACGGAAAGAATCCCTCAGGAAATAAAAAGGGCTGCAAGATATGGGCATTCACTTTCCATAATTATGTGTGATATTGATCATTTCAAAAGAATAAATGATACATATGGACATATTGTGGGAGATCAGGTCCTAAAGCAGTTCGTCCAAGTCATTACAGGACTGATTCGTTTTGATGTTGACTGGATGGCACGGTATGGCGGTGAGGAATTTGTCGTGGTTTTGCCGGTAACTGATCTGGAGGGCGCCATTCATCAGGCCGAAAGACTGCGAACAGGTATTGCAAAAAGGCCCTTTAATGTGGATGATTATCAAATTGATGTAACAGCCAGTTTTGGGGTAACAGGTTTTAAATCAGAAGATCCATCCAAAAAAACAATTACACCGGAATTGGTTATAACCACCGTTGACAAGTATCTATATGAAGCAAAAGAACAGGGCAGAAACAGGGTTGTTGGTGGTCCTGTTTGCAACACATAAGGGATTTGTTGCAGAAAGACATATTTTCCTGCAGTAAGCATCTGTTTCCATTTTGTATCATATCCCTAAAACTTCCCTTAAAAAATGACCTGTATATGAACCTTCTGTCCGTGCAATTTCTTCCGGTGTTCCTGTCCCTACCACATTTCCACCTTCATCTCCTCCCTCAGGGCCAAGATCAATTATATAATCACATGCCTTTATCACGTCGATATTGTGTTCTATAATAACAACCGTGTTTTTTAATTCTACCAGGCGATTTAAGACCTCAAGAAGTTTCCTGATATCGTCAAAATGCAGTCCAGTGGTTGGTTCATCAAGCAGGTAAAGGGTCTTGCCTGTATCCCTTTTGCTCAATTCCCTCGACAACTTTATTCTCTGTGCCTCACCGCCGGAAAGAGTGGTGGCCTGCTGTCCAAGGGTAATATATCCAAGTCCAACGTCTATCAATGTCTTGAGCTTTGCCCTAATTGCAGGGATTGAATCAAAAAAAGAGAATGCCTGATCAACTGTCATACCCAAGATATCTGCTATTGTGTATCCTCTGTATTTTATTTCCAGAGTATCCCGGTTGTATCTCATGCCATTGCATGCATCACATTTTACATACACATCAGGCAGAAAATGCATTTCGATCTTCAATATGCCATCGCCCCTGCATACCTCACATCTTCCTCCTTTCACATTAAAGCTGAACCTGCCAGGCTTATATCCCCTGACTCTGGACTCAGGCAACCGTGAAAATACCTCACGGATATGAGTGAAAACACCTGTGTAAGTCGCAGGATTCGATCTTGGTGTCCTGCCTATCGGGCCTTGATCTATATTGATCACCTTATCTATGTGTTCAACGCCCTTGATCTGATCCACAAGCCCAACCCTTGCCTTTGCATTATACAGCCTTTTGCATAAGGCCGGATAGAGAATAGCGTTTACAAGACTGCTTTTTCCCGAACCTGAAACCCCTGTAATACATATCAGGGTACCCAAAGGGAGTTTTACTGTTATGTCTTTCAGGTTATTCTCTTTTGCCCCCCTGATTTCTATAATCCTGCCATTTCCTTTCCTTCTTGATACAGGGACAGGAATCTGTTTTTTCCCTGACAAATATTGACCTGTCAGAGAATCGTTTTTTTCAAGCAAAAGATTCGGCGGCCCCTGAAATATGATTTCTCCGCCATGCACTCCTGCTCCAGGTCCCATATCTATAATATGGTCAGCAGATAACATGGTTTCTGCGTCATGTTCCACAACTATAACGGTATTGTCAAGATCCTTCAGATTTTTCAGATTGTTCAAAAGACGCTGATTATCCCTCTGGTGCAGACCTATGCTGGGTTCATCCAGGACATACAGGACACCTGCCAGACCGGAACTTATCTGTGTAGCAAGATGTATTCGCTGTTCTTCTCCACCGGACAGAGTCGCAGTGGCCCTGTCTCCTGTCAGATAATAAAGGCCAACGCTTAACAAGAACGTTAAACGGTTTCTGATTTCCTTTAAAACCTTGTTGCTTATTATTTCTTCTGTCTGTGCAAGATGAAGATTCTCAAAGAAATCAAAGGCCTCTTTGACAGACATTCTGCTAATATCATAAATGGATTTGCCTCCAACCAGAACAGCAAGGCTTACGGGTCTCAATCGTGCTCCCCCGCAGGCAGGACAGGGCCTTATGTTCATAAATTTTTCTATTTCTTCCCTGATCTGGTATGATGAGGTTTCATGGTACCTTCTTTCAAGGTTTGTAATAATCCCCTCAAAGGGATGACTGTGAAAATGTCTTTTTCCATCACCCGTGTTAAAGTAAAACCTGATCTTTTCTTTGCCTGATCCATACAGGATCACCTTTTTGACCTTTGCAGGAAGCCTTTTAAAAGGAATATCCTCGCTAATCCCATAGTGCCTGCATAAAGATTCCAGCATCTCCTGAAAGTGAACCGAATGCCTGTTTGCCCACGGTAACACAGCACCGTCTCTTAATGACAAAGAACTGTCAGGGACGATAAGATCCGGATCAAAATATCTTTTTGTACCCAATCCATTACATTCAGGACATGCCCCCCGGGGATTATTAAAGGAAAACATCTGAGGAGTCATATCAGGAACACTGAAACCACATTTCGGACAAACAGCATTTTCACTGAAGAATATTTCCTTCTCCTCCGGATCAACCACGTCAACCACGACCTTACCATCAGCAAGGGAGAGGGCAAGCTCAACACTATCTGTCAATCTGCCCCTGATTTCCTCTTTTACAACCAACCGGTCTATAACAACATCTATTTTGTGCTTTTGGTTTTTATCTACGATAATATCTTCATCAAGAAGCCTTGTCTGCCCGTCTATACGAATGCGTGTAAACCCGTCTCTTCTCAAACGATTCAAAAGCTGAAAATGTCTGCCCTTACGTCCTTCAATTAACGGAGCCAGTATCTGGATTCTTGTTCCCTCAGGAAGGTTCATGATTTGCCCGACAATCTGCTGAGGTGTCTGAGAGGTTATCTCAAGGTTGCATTCAGGACAATGAGGCTTGCCTATTCTTGCAAAAAGTACCCTCAGATAATCATATATCTCTGTAATAGTTCCTACAGTGGAACGGGGATTCTTACTTGCTGAACGCTGTCTTATGGCTATGGCTGGCGAAAGCCCCTCGATAGAATCCACTTCGGGCTTGTCCATCTTGTCCAAAAACTGCCTTGCATAGGCAGACAAAGACTCCACATAACGTCTCTGGCCTTCTGCATATATGGTGTCAAAAGCCAGAGATGACTTGCCTGATCCCGAAAGCCCTGTTATTACAACGAGATGGTTTCTGGGAATATCAAGCGAAATGTTTTTCAAATTGTGCTGCCTTGCGCCTCTTATTTGTATATATCCTTTGGGCATAAAGGAGAACTCCTTGTTGTTTCATGAAAAATCGACAGTTTTTTCACTGATACATCAATATCATAAAACTTGTCAGGAAAAAGAATTGACAAACGTATGCAATATAATATAGTTAATGTTTGCCTGTAAACAAACTGTAAAAAGGGGGTGATGAATTTTGTCAGAAAGATATTGTTTCAGTAAAGTGTACAGAAAGACAAGCTTGTTTGGAGCAATGTCTCTAATCACCCTTACTGCAAAAGGGCCCTTCAATCCATTAAAAACTATCAGGAGGCAATCAATGGCATGATTCTTGCAGTGTCTTGATAACAACATCAAAAAACCTGACAATTTTTATATGGGAAAAAGGGCATCTCATGTTTTTGGGGTGCCTTTTTTGTTGATCCATGTTCAAAACTGTTGCTTTAAGGCCTGTTTGCTTTCCGTCTGCAAACAATCATGAAAACACGTTTATGTAATCAAGATTTTTGTATGTATTGATTTCAGACGATCCAGACTGGTCATGGGTTGAAAATTGCCGGCATCCGAAATCTGTTTATGCCTGAACACTGCTTGCAAAGGTATTGCCTTATATATGTTTCAAGCATTACTGTTACAGCATAATGATCGGTTCCATACAAACATAACTCGTGCCCATCCGGAAACAGACCGTGGGCAATAGTGAATTTCCGGTCTATAAACAAGAATTCTTCCGCAATATCTAAGGAGGTCAAGGGATTATGTACAGGCCCACAGACACCGCATAAGGAATCCCGCAGATCAACACCGAGATTGTGAAAGACCGTTTATGGATGAAAACCAACTCCAAATTTATAATAAAAATATGATGTTGAGGTGAATCAAATATGAAAGTAATTGTTCATGACAATCAGATAGAAAAGGCAATCAGGGATTTAAAAAGAAAACTGACCAAGGAAGGTTTTTTTTCAGAAATAAAGGAAAGACGATTTTATGACAAACCAAGTGTCCAGAAAAAGAAAAAGCAGGCAAAGGCGGCAAAAAGACGACGCAAAAGAATGAAAAGATATTAAGCCTGCCTTTATAACATGCTTAAGACATATAGGGATTTTCTTGCAAAAACAGATTCAGGCAAACACCTGGCAATATCAGAATTTACAGGTTGTTTTACTCAGTATCTTTTCCCCGGTTCAGAGATGTTTTACGCAGATATGAAAAGAAACTGACAGCCTGACCGCCAAAGTGCCAAAACGCAAAAAATGACATGGAAAATCTCAATACAACACCAGGCACAAGATACCTGGGAAACTAAAGGCCAAAAAAACAAAAAAGGCATTGAAAAAGAGGGAACAGGATCCCAAACCGGACAGCGGTTTTGGCCTGTTCCCTTTGACCTTTCCCTGAATCATCTCGAAAAATCTGTTTTGGTTGTTCCCGGCTCCCCCTGAAAATCCCCAATGTGAGATACACCTGTTTCCACGTTCCCGGGCGATTCTCATTATCCATCTGGATCTTATAAAAAACCCTTTTACAGGTAAAAGCGCCCTTTCATAATTTATACAAGGATACATTGCACCATCTTTGGCATCATATTACCAAACAGCTGCCACTCACATACCATTTATAGCACTTCAAGGTATAAAACAAGACATGTCTTGTTTTATTACTTCTTCTGAATCACCAGGGCATTCTTTGCTGACCAGCCTTTTCTTATGCATAAAAACATAAAATTTCTTGGTCAAACAAGCTGCCACCTCGCCTTTTTTGACAAACCAATACCCCACAGAACAACCTGCAGCGTATACACCATCTTTTGCTTCCGTTACATTTTCACAGAGCACATCATATCTATGAGGACAACGGCATTATTTGCCAATACCTGTTGGTAATGGGAAGCCTTCTGTCCTTGCCAAATGCCTTTGGGGTTATCTTGACACCCGGAGGAGCCTGACGTCTTTTATATTCATTCAGGTCAACCATACGCACAACCTTATTTACTGTATCAGAATCATAACCTGACTTTATTATATCATCAACAGACATCTCTTCTTCCACATACGCATGTAAAATACCATCAAGTACGGGATAGGGAGGCAGGGTATCTTCATCCTTCTGGTCAGGCCTCAATTCCGCTGATGGAAACCTTTTTATGATACTTTGAGGTATAACCTCCCGTTTGTAAACACTATTAACATACTCGGCCAACTCAAAAACCATTGTTTTCGGGACATCTTTTATAGTTGCAAAACCTCCTGCCATATCGCCATACAGGGTACAATATCCCACAGCAAGTTCACTTTTGTTGCCTGTTGCAAGCACCAGCCAGCCAAAGTGATTGGAAAGCGCCATCAACAAGTTTCCCCGTATACGGGCCTGAATATTTTCATATACAAATCCGCGTCCATGACTGCCTACAATATCTTTTAACACGTTCATATAAGAGGAATGCAGTTTTTTAATCGGTATAGTGATCAGTTCAACCCCCAGCCTGTTGGCAAAAAGGACTGCATCCGACAATGTTTCATTCGATGTGTATATGGAGGGCATGGTTACACCAACCACATTATCTGATCCAAGGGCATCTGCCGCAATAACCGCAGTAAGCGAAGAATCAATACCTCCACTAAGGCCAATTACCACTTTTTGAAACCCGTTTTTTATTACATAATCCCTCGTGCCAAGGACCAATGCCTGGTATATTTCTGCTAACAGGCCTATCTCACCGGCAATAGTGGCAGGACGTTGATCACGATCATGACAAGAATCATTAAGGACAAGTGTTTCTGCAGGGATATCAGTGTACTGTGCTGAAGGAATATCTGCAATACAATACGCTGGAATATCTGTAACAAGAAGTTCTTCCTGAAACCGGTTTGCCCTGGAAACCATATCACCATCCGGCCCTAAAACAAAACTTCCACCATCAAATACCAGCTCGTCTTGCCCTCCGACAAGGTTGTTCAAGCACACATAAGACCGTGTGGCTGCAGCAAACTGCCGGGCAACTTCCATGCGTTTTGCAATCTTGCTGGCATGAAACGGCGATGCGGAAATATTCAACACAATACCAATATTATTTGCGATAACAAATCTTTGCGGTTCCCCATCTTTCACCCATATATCTTCACATATATTAACAGTAAGCCTGCTTTTGCCTGACAAAAGGATCAACGCCCTGCTACCTCTTGCAAAATAGCGTTTTTCATCAAATACGCCATAATTGGGAAGTTCTATCTTGTGATATACTGACAAAAACTTCTGATTTGCAATAACAGCGGCACTGCTGTATGTCTTGTCATTATCCGATGTTACATATCCCACAATGGCTGTAATATCCCTGGTATGCCTTTTTATGGTTTCAATCGCCTTCAGGTTGTCCTCAATAAAACATGGTCTGAAAAGAAGATCTTCAGGGGGATATCCACAGACAGCAAGTTCAGGGAATGTTATTATATCCACATCTTGATTGCGGGCATCTTCAATAAAATCTATTATTTTTCTGGTATTTGATGAAAAATCGCCCACAGTTACATTAACTTGTGCCTGAGCAATACGGATAATATCCATCAGGGGAACCTCCAATCAGAAGATTGACATATTACGGATGACAGCTCATATATAAAAAATACGATATCAGCTCAATAAACAGGGAAGCGAGCGGTTAGCACAAAAGGCATCTTTTACAATAAAAAAAACCGACGCCCAAATTACGGTAACGCCGGTTTTTTTAAAAAATCTTACAGATGTTGGACAAGTCTAAGAAAACACTGCCCTTGCAGTGCCCACCATTACTTTGCCACCGCCATGTTCGCCATAAATATCACATTCAACTATTTTCTTGCCGTCTTCTTCCTTCTTGCCGGTTACCTTGCCCTTGTAAGTTATTTCTCCACCATCTTTCACATGAATCTGAACAGGTGCGATAAGTTTTATATTCAATCCACCGCCACAATACCACGGAAGAGGACTTCCCAGCCAGTTAATCATAAACTCGGAAATTCCCATCTCTGTCATAACTCCAGGCAGAGCTGTTGAATCTTCCTTGATATCCCAGTCAGATACGTTCTTAGCCTGATCAGGGTCAACGTGCCAGTTCGGAACCGAACCAATAACGTCCATAATGACATTTACCATTTCCTGGGTATATTTCCTGACATAGGGTGTCATTTCATCACCGACATTTATACTGTCAAAGGTCAATTTTTCACTCATTTTTTACCCCCTTTTCTCGCATTTAATACAAAGGCCTTGGGCCAGATTTTGTTCCAGGCCATTCACTGAGCCACTGTGAACTGTGAATCTTCCGCGCTACCTTCTCACCTTTCTGATTGTATATCTCAATCTCAAAAGCAGCAAATTTCTTACCCTTGGAAGATTGCACCTTGTCCGCTATCCTTGATTTGATAGTCAAAATATCGCCGGGATAAATTGGAGCAAAAAAATCGATAGTTGACCGATTGTGCATGGTCGGAAAAACAGGGTTTGTATTTGCGGCCGTCACCAAAACCTTTTCAAAATGAAAAAGATTCAGATAACCACCGTGTGCGCATATGGTTTCAAGTCCCGCAGCCTTGGCGGCTGCATCATCAAAATAAATCGGATCTGTTGCACCTATAACCTGGGCAAACATCATCAGTTCATTAGGTGTGGTGGCCCAATAATACTCGGGGAACCCCCAACCTACCCACAAATCTTCCCATCTAAGTGTCGGAACTACTGCTTGTGGCATTATACTTACCTCCTTAAGTTTATTTGTAATCCATAACTCTACCAATCAGTGCCCACCACTCAATTTCCAGGCACAATAACATTTTCAGTTCATAAATGAGATTTTCATACAACGTTAAACCTCCAGCATACAGACACCCCCGGAAGAAAATCAAAAGATCATACATGGGATACAAAATGACCCGTGCATGGTCCTTATGCCTGATCTGTCTGTTCGGCACATACAGACACATCAGATGTTGAAGAAAAAAACATATATTAATGAAAATAAATCAATTAGCTCTATTTAAAACCTGTAACAAAAAAAGTCAAGTTTTTATTTGAAAGCAACACATACCCGGCAATAAACGCCATATCTTAAAAAAACCGGATAAGTGTCCAAACCAGCATTGCTGAATCTGTTTTACCAGCCACAACGAGCAACGAAAGCGCTGTGGGCGGCAAACACAGATTTGTCATGAAAGACTTTCATATAAAAAACAGTAAAGAAAAGACAAGATCCAATCAAAGGGGCCTTGAATACAGCAAAGAGAGGTTCCTCCTGATCTTGTCAAGGCCTGCATAACCAAAGGCCGTCTTGCCGAACCTGACCCTGAACTCCTCACTGTCCATACATAAGATTTCTCTCGCTGAAGGCAGGATAACATCTACGGATGATGAATCCCTGTTAAAAGGACATACCTCCTGACACACATCACACCCCAAGAAACAGTTCCCCATTTTCCCTGCAGTTTCAGGAGACAATGCATCGTTGTTTTCAATAGTCAAATATGACAGACATTTTTTGGCATCAATGGAATATGGCGACTCCAATGCCCCAGCAGGACACACATCTATACACCTTGTACAGGAACCGCACCTGCTTTCCATAGGAGATGTGTCCAGACAGTCTATGGAAATGGTAGTCAAAATTTCTGCAAGAAAGACATACGATCCAACTCCGGGCACAATCAGCATATTGTTTTTCCCAATAAAACCTATGCCTGATGTATACGCAAAGCTCCGTTCAAGAACAGGAGCAGAGTCCACACATACCCTTGACCTGCTCGATGGATCTATTGTCTTAAGAAAGGAAATTATCCGTTTCCCAAGCTTTCTGAGTCTGTGATGATAATCCCGTTTTTCAGGTTCAGTATATCTTGCTGCGGTAAATCCATCAGGTGTTCCTGGCTTTCTGCTTGAATAGGGATAGGCAAGACTGACAATTGTCTTGCAGCCATGCAGAAGTCTTTCCGGATCCTCTCTTACAGCCACATTCCTGTTAAGCCAGGTCATATTTCCATTTTTACCGCTACTTATCCAAAGACAAAACCTATCAAAAAACACAGGCCTGTTCAATTTTGAAAAACCTATGGCTACAAAACCCAGTTTACCGGCCTCTTTTTTCAATGCCCTGGCTATATCCAAAGAAAAACCCCTTTTTCAAACGGCATGACAGGATTTAAAGGCCTGACAGACCTATTCTTCCAGATCAAAAGGAGTAAGACTTTCATAACCGTTTTCAGTAACAAGAATTGTTTGTTCAAATTGTGCAGAAAGAGAACCATCCAGAGTAACGGCCGTCCAGTTATCCTCCAGTATCTTGATAGCAGCCCTGCCGATATTTATCATAGGCTCAATGGTAAACACCATCCCCGGAACCAGTTCTATTCCGTGACCCCTTTTCCCGTAATGGGGTATCTGGGGAGCTTCATGAAACTCCAGTCCCACCCCATGACCTACAAATTCCCTGACCACTGAACAACCCTCTCCCTCTGCATAACGGCTGATTGCCCAACCAATATCTCCGACCCTGTTGCCTGGCCTGACCATTGAAACACCTCTTCTCAGGCTTTCCTTCGCAACCGCAACTATCTTTTTTGCATCTTCAGTCGGAGTACCCACAAAAAAGGTCATGTTTACATCCGCAAAGTATCCATTCAATATAGGGGTAACATCTACATTGACAATGTCTCCATCTTCCAAAACCCTGTCTCCGGGAATACCATGACATATAACCTCGTTTACAGAGGTACACACGCTTTTTGGAAACCCATGATAGTGCAAGGGAGCCGGAATTGCACCGTTTTTCACAGTGAATTCATGAACCATGGAATTAATTTCATCCGTTGTAATACCAGGCTGTATCTTGTCCTCAACAACCCTGAGCGTCTCCAGGGCAAGGCGACCTGCCTCTCTTATCCCCTCCACATCTTCCTCTGTCTTCAGGATAATTTTGTATCTTTGCATATATTTTTCTTTTATATTGATGTTGGAAACCGATTTGTTATTATTCATGCAGCATCTTTTATACTTTAATCCACTCCCACAGGGGCAAAGATCATTCCTGCCTATCTTGATTTTGTGTTTGCTCAACATAAATTTTTCCTTTATTACAATGCATCCCAGCAGGTTCCAGCAATCCATTGTTACCTGCAGGACTCAAGATTTGTTTTCCAAGGGATCACACAGAAGGACAGCAAGTAAAGGATCATCAATGTGGTTAACTGCTTCCCGTTCATAAACGGACACATTCCGCCTATGCATCAATCTGAGGTATTCCCTGTGCACAACATACCGGATGCCTCTCCCCGCGGGAAGACCTTGTTTTTTGATATTGCGCAAAACCCTCATTTCCGGACCAGCAACTTCACAGCGCCAACATCAATTTGCGGATTGGCACCAACTATCTGTCCGCAGATAAAGATGCCAATCTCTGTGCCAATTTTTTAAAATACTGCCTTTTTATCTTGATTCCTTTCTGTTCAAACTCATTCGGCCATGGATAAATACTTACAGGAATCATAAATTTCGGAAGCCTGCCTGTCAATTCATCCCTTATCTGAACAGGATCCAACAAGGCGTTGTCTTTCATCATTATGAATGCAACCGGTCGATTCCCATATTCATAATCTTTAACAGATACCACTATTGTCTGCGCCACCCTGCCAAGCCTTAAAATTTCCCTCTCCACCTGCTCCGGCTGTATGTTTTCTCCACCAGAGATAAACATATTATCCTTCCTGCCCGTTACAGTAAGATAACCGTCCTTGTCCAAAAAACCCAGATCACCCGTATGAAACCAGTTGCCATTTATTGCTTCTGTTGTCTCTTCCCCGTTAACATATCCCTTGAAAAGGGTGGCGCCCCTAACAAGAATTTCACCATCATCATCTATCATAAGCTCTCTGTAGGGAAGCAGTTTTCCTGAGGTAAAGATATGAGACAGGCTGTCTCCCGGCATTGTTGCAGTAACCTGTGAGCTCATTTCCGTAGAGCCGTAACTGGTAATCAGCGGAATATGTTTTTCAATTGCCCTTGTGATCAGACCTGCCGGAACAGAATCACCCCCAAGCAAAACCGCTTTCATACCTGAAAGGCAGGAACCTGCCCTGTTATCCATAATGCGTATAAGCTGGGTTGGTACCATAGAGATGTGGGTAATCTCCATATGCTCTATTGCATCCGGTATTGTCATGTCTTTGCGAGGTATGGCAACAGCAGCACCGGATAAAAGGGCACGAACAGGAATAGCAAGCCCGCCGACATGATAAAGAGGGAGAACAAGCCCCCAACGATCACCAGGAGCAAGAGGAATGTTGGAATTAGATCCCAATGCGCTGTAGTAGTAATTACCAAGGGAATGCAGGACGGCCTTCCGTCTCCCTGAACTGCCGGATGTAAAGATTATGGTAGCATTCTGATCAGACGACAGCGAAAGTGCTTTGATATCATCAGGAATAGCAACAGATGTTTCAAAACAGGGTGGCATAACCGTATCCAAAGGGGGCACAGTCATAGCGGCATATAAAGAAGGTCTTTTACTATTGCACTCACTGTTTGCATGTTTACAGCAAAAAATCCATTCACACTGCTTTGTATCAGGCCATGCAAACCGAACCATATCTTCAATAAACAGGGCATGCTCAAAAGACAGGGCTGAAGATGCTTCAGACAAAACAACAAATTTTTCACTGCAAACATCACGCAGGCAACGCCTTGTATCCTGTTCAGGAAATCGCGTACTTAAAGGAACCATAACTGCCCCTAAAAGCCACAGGGCCATGGTCAGAACAATATATTCGGGAGAAGCAGGAGCCAACACAGCAACACGGTCTCCACGCCTGATTCCTGCAACATAAAGGCGAACAGAGGTATTAATAATGGCGCATAAATACTGACTGTAGGTTATATCTGCATCCGGTGTAACTATGGCCACATCATCAGGATATTTTATAGCTGCCTCAAACAACAGAATCATTTCTTCTCTGCCCATAAAAACATACTAATGCCCCATCAGATATTGCAACATTGAAAGAGTATTGTTCATCAAGGAAGGAAAAACTTAAGCAGACAGACCCTGCCTTCCGGACGGGAAACAGGACAGGATGCCTGGTCCTGCACAAAAAACCCTGTGCATGGACCAGATGCCACAGTATCCAGAAATTTTGCCGGAAACCATTTAGATTAAGGTGTTCCGGCCTGTCTCAGATTTGATAATATGATTGATTTAATCGAATGTAAATAAAGATATGACACCATATATGCAGAAGTCTGCAAAAAACAAGATGCAAGAGATATATGCAGACCACTTTCATATATTTTGGCTGACAGGAAAGGTTCTTTTATTGTTTCACAAACTGTTTTTCTTTTACAAGAGGCTGTTTTTCACGATGTAAAGACAAGATGCGCTGCATAAATGCAAACCTGATTGTATATTTCAGATGTTTTCATGCATAACCAATTTCCGCCAGGGTATCAGTAAACACCTTGTAAAATCTTTCATGCTCAGAAATTGCGTGTTTCAAGACAACAGAAATTTTCTCTATATCCTTCATGTTTATTATCAGATCAACGCTCCATGCAAATGCCATCATTTTATCCATGGTTTTGACTTCTTCGCTTATAAGTGTTACAAACATCTGCCTTCTGACAGACATAGAAAGATGGTTGATATACTTTATTATCGGGTTGTTTGCAAGGGGCATATTCTCAAAATCATCATCCATAATCAACAGGTCAAACCGGTGAAGCCTGAGCTTGTCTATCGCATCTCTCGAGGTAAGTGCAAAAACACTTTTGTATTTCAATGCCTCAAGGGCACGTCCTGTTCTTTCTGCAAGGCCATTGTCATCAACAATTATTATGGCTGATGACATCCCCTCTTCGTACAGATCAAACACATTGTCGTTACAATCATGTCTGCATATATCCATATCTGATGCCTTTTGCCCAGAAGCCCTGTTTGAGGAAACAGATTCAAACTCCTTTGCAGGCTTGTCCTCCTTATCAACAGAGAGAACTATCCTGTTTTTGCACTGAGGGCATGATATGGCCACAGGGGTATTTACAGGAATCTTTTTATCGGCAATGACCAGTTTTTTCCCACATTTATTACATTGAACTTGCATTGGTTTATCTCCTTAACATCAAACATGATGGCCTCATCTGCAGCATTTGTATGCACCATCCAGACACATCAAACCGGAAATCCAGACTTACCAGAAATCTCTGTTGCGTTTTTCTTTTCCATACTCTACGTCAACAGACAACCCTTCAATATTAGTGGTTTTTTCTCCCCTTGCCGCCTTGACTGAATCAATACTTCTACCAACCACTGATTTTCTGGAGGCATAACTCATAGCAACTTCTTCAGTAATAAGGCCTCTCTCAAACAGGTCTGCAATAGCCTGATCAAACGTTCTCATTCCAAATGCCCGCCCTGATTCAATGATGTCATAAAATGTTCTTTCCTCGGTCTCTCCGTTCACTATATTATCCTTCACCCTTATATCAGATTTCATAATTTCAATGGCAGCAACCCTCCTTCCGTCTACCATAGGCAACAGACGCTGACACACAATCCATCTGACCGTATCAGCAAGACGGGTACGAATCAGTTTCTCCTCCTCCAAATCAAACATTCCCACAATTCTGTTAACTGTCTGTCCCGCATCAACCGTATGAAGGGTACTTAACACAAGATGGCCGGTCTCTGCAGCACTCAAGGCGATTTCCATGGTCTCCCTGTCCCTCATTTCACCAACAAGTATCACCTTTGGGGCCTGTCTCAAAGCAGCCCTGAAACCAGAGGCAAACGTATCAAAATCTGTACCCAGTTCCCTTTGATTAAATGTGGCCTTCTTTTGCGGATGCACATACTCTACAGGATCCTCAAGTGTCACTACATGTACAGAAAAATTGCTGTTAATATCGTCGAGGATAGCAGCAAGAGAGGTGCTCTTCCCTGATCCGGTAGCACCGGTAAAAAGCACTATCCCATTCCTTTCCTTGGCAATTTCATGAAACACCTCTGGCAGTTTCAAATCATCAATAGTTGGCACCCTTGTAGCCAGCTGCCTCATTACAGTTGAATAGGTACCCTGTCGGGAAAACACGTTTACCCTGAAACGAGCCTTTCCTGCCAGATTGTAGGAGAGGTCACATGATCCCTTAGATAGCAGCTCCCTTGTTAAACGTCGATCCCCATTGATAATGTTAAGGGCAAGGGTTTCTGCCTGAAAGGGTGATATGCGCGAAATTGACGGACTTAGATCCACCGGCTTAAGTTCACCTGATGACTCTACCTGAAACGGTTTGCCCACAGTTATATTAAGGTCCGATACACCTTCATAAGACTCCAGCATGGTTGTCAGTATATAATCAATTTGTTGTTGTCGCATTGCAGTGCTCCCTTTGGAAAGACAAACAAGACAAGATCCGTATAAACTGGATAATTCCTCCTCCCTGCACAAATAATTCCGGACGGTTTTTACAACACAGCCTAAACAACATCAGTAAAATCAACCGGAGGATTTTTAAGAAACGGTAAAAATTTTGGTTTGTCGTTACATTTGGAATATGCCTCATCCGGACTGATGATCCTTTTGTTAAGAAGGCCCATTATGGTATCGTCAAGTGTCTGCATGCCATATTTTCTTCCTGTCTGAAGCATTGACGGAATCTGATAGGTCTTTGCCTCACGGATAAGATTCCTTACTGCCGGCGTTGCAACCATTATTTCAAGCGCTGCAACCCTCCCTCTTTTATCAATACGTTTGAACAGGGTCTGGGCAACAACGGCCCTCAGACTTTCAGAGAGAGTGCTTCTTATCTGATCCTGCTGACTGACAGGGAATACCTCTATTATCCTGTCAACCGTCTTGGCAGCGCTTGATGTATGAAGCGTACCAAACACCAGATGCCCGGTGGCTGATGCCTCAATAGCAAGAGAAATGGTCTCAAGGTCACGCAACTCCCCGACCAGAATAATATCAGGGTCTTCTCTAAGAGCCCCTCTCAAGGCAGTTGCAAACGATTTGGTATGTACACCTACCTCCCTATGATTAACAACCGCCATAAGACTTTTATGCACAAACTCAATCGGATCTTCAATGGTAAGTATATGGTCCTTTCGGGTCTTGTTTGCCTCATCTATAATTGCCGCCAATGTAGTGGATTTTCCGGAACCGGTTGGACCGGTAACCAAAACCAGACCTCTTGGCAAACCTGCAAGACGTTTGACTACTGATGGAAGACCAAGCTCATCACAGGTAAGGATTGCAGATGGAATTTCCCTGAATACTGCACCTATCCCATATTTTTGCTGGAAAAAATTGGCGCGGTATCTCGCCAACCCAGCAATTTCATAAGCAAAATCTACATCTCCTGTATCCTCAAACACCTTCAGTTTATGTTCAGGAGCTATTTCATAGAGCATGGAACGCAAGGAATCATCGTCCAGAACCTTGTACTTGACCCTTTCAAGGTCACCATCTATTCTTAAAACAGGTTGCTGTCCTGACAAAAGATGCAAATCTGATGCTCCCTGTTCATGCATAAGCTTAAAAAAGGCATCAATCTGTGCCATTTTTCACCTCCTGTATTGTAAGACATGCAAGTATTTTGACTCACATATCTTCCAAAGCAATACTGTTTCATCCGTAAACAGTTACTTCCCATGATCCCATCACTTGTCTGCGCCCTTGGTGCATAGACGTCTTCATCCTTTGGCAGGCCATGGTCTCCTTGGTCCTGTAAAAGACATATTGGTTCCATACCGGAAACCTGCCATTGCCCCAAATCCATCTCAAGTTGACAGCAATGATCGTGCCAGATTGCCCATAACTGCAAAAAAAAGCATCATCAGCCACCTCTTTCATCCCAAGACCCTGGCGCTATGTTCTCCTGTATCCTTGCCGCTATGTTACAGTTACAAGACAATAACCGGGCAAAAAGATCAGTTTCTGCAGGGATGCCATACAGAAAACATTGAAAAATGCCACCGTATTACATATAATGTATTCTTGAGTCAAACAGAGCATTGCAGCTTTTGATGATCGTTTCTGCAGGATTACCTGAAAATCTTACCTGTTTGACGGAAGATCTATCATTCGTCAGAAACAAAAGAATACATAGACGATCTTGCTTGAAAACAATCAGGATTTATAAGGTCTGAATTCCAGGATTTCATCAAACTGCTCAATTCGGCCAAGCCTGAAACAGGCATGGCCGGACTCAAGACATCATGGCCATCCCTTGAACATAAAAACAGTTTCAAACCACTTCCACAAACCCTCTGCCTGCAGAGTCCAGGTTAAGGAACTACGTGTAACACCTAAAAAAACACGGCACAGGAGGTCATTTCAAATTGAATCAATTCTACAAAAATCTGGCCCTTTGGCTTGTTATCAGTTTGATGATGGTGATGTTGTTTCAGGTATTCAGACATCCCAACAACGCCATATCCACTATAAGTTACAGTGATTTTCTAAATATGGTGGAAACCGGCAATGTATCTCAGGTTACCATTCAGGGAAACAATATTACCGGCATATCAGCACAGGGACTCTTTAAAACCTATGCGCCCAAGGATCCTGAAATGATCAAACTCCTGAGGGCAAAAGGGGTTAAAATCCTTGCAAAACCCATAGAAACATCTTCCTGGTTCCAGGTCTTCCTGTCGTGGGTGCCCATGCTTTTACTGATTGCTGTATGGATATTTTTCATGCGCCAAATGCAGTCAGGGGGGGGGAAAGCGCTGTCTTTTGGAAAAAGCCGCGCAAGGATGATGACCAATGATCAGGAAAAGGTCACCTTTGACGATGTGGCAGGCATTGATGAGGCAAAAGAGGAACTACAGGAAATTGTAGAATTTTTAAGGGATCCCAAAAGATTTACCCGGCTTGGAGGCCGTATCCCAAAGGGGGTGCTTCTGGTAGGCGCCCCCGGCACAGGAAAGACCCTTTTATCCAGGGCCATTGCAGGAGAAGCAAATGTGCCGTTTTTCAGTATAAGCGGATCGGATTTTGTAGAGATGTTTGTAGGTGTTGGCGCCTCCAGGGTAAGAGACCTTTTTGTACAGGGAAAAAAGAATGCGCCCTGTATCATATTCATTGATGAAATCGATGCGGTTGGCAGACACAGAGGTGCTGGTCTGGGCGGAGGACACGATGAAAGGGAACAGACACTTAACCAACTCCTTGTGGAAATGGACGGTTTTGAATCCAATGAAGGCGTTATATTGATTTCTGCTACCAACAGGCCCGATGTTCTTGACCCTGCCCTTCTCAGGCCAGGCCGCTTTGACCGTCAGGTCGTAGTGCCGACTCCGGATATAAAGGGCAGAGAGGGAATATTCAAGGTACACATGAAAAACAAGATGCTGAGCAAAGACATAGATCTGTCCATACTTGCCAGGGGAACGCCGGGATTCACAGGAGCAGATATTGAAAACATGGTCAATGAGGCCGCCCTTCTTGCTGCAAGACGTGGAAAGGACAAAATTGAGATGGAAGATCTCGAAGATGCCAAAGACAAGGTATTGATGGGTGTGGAACGGAAAAGCATGCTCATAACCGAGGAGGAAAAAAGGATTACGGCATATCATGAGGCCGGACATGTACTGGTTGCAAAGCTTCTCCCGAACACAGACCCCATCCACAAGGTAACCATTATACCAAGAGGACGGGCGCTTGGCCTCACACAGCAGCTTCCCATAGACGAGAAACATACATACCCAAAAGAATATCTTTTGAACAATATGACCATATTTATGGGTGGAAGGGTTGCAGAAGAGATTATATTAAAGGCACAGACAACCGGGGCAGGCAACGATATTGAGAGGGCATCCGATCTTGCCCGCAAGATGGTGTGTGTTTATGGTATGAGCGATAAATTAGGGCCCATGACCTTTGGCAAACAGGAAGAACAGATATTTCTTGGAAAAGAAATATCCCAACACAGGGACTACAGTGAGTTGACGGCCCAAAAAATTGACGAAGAGGTAAACAGGATCATCACTGAAAGCTATGACAGAGCCCACAAGATCCTGTCTGACAATCTGGAGATTCTGGAAAAAATCGCACAGTCCCTGCTGGAAAAAGAGACCCTTGACAGCAATGATATAGACGAGATCATATCAGAATTCATACCCAAAGACGATACCCCTGACTCCCGGAATGGAGACGCAACTTCTTGAATCTTCGCATGAAACATAAAAAATATGTGCTAAGGCCTGCAGATCGCACCCTGATCATGGGGATATTGAATGTTACACCAGATTCATTTTCAGATGGGGGAAAATATATTGAAAAACACAGGGCCGTCAAGCATGGCCTTGACATGGTTAAAAACGGGGCAGATATAATCGATATCGGAGGTGAATCCACACGTCCGTATTCAAAAAGGGTATCAACTGCCGAGGAAATGGACAGGGTTATCCCTGTTATTGAGGAACTGAGCAGACAGATTGACATCCCGATCAGCATAGACACCTGCAAAAGCGCTGTAGCGCATGAGGCAATCAAGGCAGGCGCATCCATCATCAATGATATAAGCGCACTCAGGTTTGATTCTGATATGGGGCAGGTGGCAGCCAGCTCACAGGTGCCTGTAATTCTCATGCACATGCAGGGAACTCCTGAAACAATGCAGGACAATCCCCATTATGACAATCTTTTGACAGACATAAAAATTTTTTTCAGTGAAGCCATTAAACATGCCAAAAGTTTCGGGATCAAGGAAGAAAATATCATCATAGACCCTGGCATCGGATTTGGAAAAACCATGGAACACAATCTCACCATTATACGGAACCTCTCTTGCTTCCGGTCCCTCAACAGGCCCATACTGCTTGGCACATCCAACAAGGCCTTTATAGGACGTGTGCTTGGAGATAATAACAGAGAAACAGGAACCATGGTCACCATTGCCTGTGGAATCATGTCCGGTGCCAATATCGTACGGGTACACAACGTCAAAACAGCCTTGCCTGTAGTAAAGATGGCCGATGCAATAAAGATGGCATCATACGCATAAGAACGGGAAAAACCGAAGGTTTACTGAACAACAAGCATGCATATCTCACAAACATCTTAACCGGATATTGTATCTCAATGATATTTTGCATAGACGTAGGCAATACACATACCGTATTATGTCTAACCGACACAGACAACATTATTCATGACTGGAGGATCAGAACAGACAGCAGAATAACGGCTGATGAACTGTATGTAACAATTTTCACCCTGTTCAAGATTGCAAAACTGAGCTCTGACAGCGTAAGTGCAATTGTGGTTTCCTCTGTAGTGCCTCCTGTTACGAACATAATCAAGGAACTTGCAGTCAATTATTTTAACATATCACCTGTTATTGCAAATTCATCTACAGACATCGGGATGCCCATAAAATGTATCAATCCCGCAACTGTAGGAGCAGACAGGATAGTGAATGCAGCAGGGGCATATGAAAAATATCATACATCCATGATTATAATCGATTTTGGAACAGCAACCACCTTTGACTGCGTTTCCATAAACGGAGAGTTCATGGGAGGTGTTATTGCACCAGGCGCCGTTATTGCTTCCGAGGCCCTTTTCAACAGCACATCCCAGCTCCCAAAAGTAAATATCTTTACTCCTCCGAAAGATATCATTGCACAGGATACTGTCAACAGTATCAAGGCCGGTATTTTATACGGCTATACAGGGTTGGTAGATGGTATAGTCAAACGCATGAAAAAAGAGATGGATTCTGATCCCATGGTAATTGCCACTGGAGGACTGGCCCATATATTTTCTGATTTGTCAGAGACAATAAATACTGTGGAAAAATTTTTGACCATCCATGGGTTAATGACCATTTTCAAAAAAATCAGTCAATCCCATAATCCTTTGAAAGATCCGCCCGGGTAAGATCTGAAACAGGCAGGTGCTCAGACAGGTGGAATCTTTTGTATGCATACCCAAAAAGCACCCTGATTTATCCTCCAGGGCACAACAGCCCCTGCATTCCCGACCCACAAGTTCTTCATGTCATAAACAAGGCCGGCAGCCCGAACTTGCACAAAAATTATCATCAGACAAACTGAAAATTCCATGCTCCACCCACAAACGGAGTGTAGCATCACAAACCCTTTAAACAACGGTACACATGACCTTATATGACTATCCCTGGTTTTCAAAAATCAAACGTCCAAGCCGTTACATAGGCGGTGAAGTCAACAGTATAAAAAAAGATCTTTCAAACATAGATGTAACCATTGTCCTTGCCTTTCCCGATGTCTACGATGTAGGCATGTCCCATCTTGGCTTTAAAATACTTTACCATATACTCAACAAAAAATCCTGGATAGCAGCAGAAAGGGCCTTTTGTCCATGGACAGACCTTGAACAGGAAATGAGGGCACACAATGTATGCCTCACAAGCCTTGAATCGGACAGGCCCCTATCCTCCTTTGATACTGTGGGATTCAGCCTTCAGCACGAACTGTGCTATACAAATGTACTGACCATGCTGGACCTTTCAGGTATACCTCTGTTTGCCCGGAGCAGAAAAGACACAGATCCTCTGATTATTGGAGGGGGGCCTGCATGTTTCAACCCTGAACCTGTTGCCGATTTTTTCGATCTTTTTCTCATAGGAGATGGTGAAGAGGCCCTTGTCAAGATATGCCGAACTCTAAAAGAGGCCAAAATATCCGGCACGAGGGACAGAAACCGGCTGTTACATGAGCTTATGCACATCCGTGGCGTTTATGTCCCATCCATGTTTGCCATCCATTATACGGACAAGGGCACAATAGACAGTATTGAGCCAAAATTTCCGGATTACCCCTTTGTAGAAAAGGCCATTGTTGATGATATAAACAAACATCCATTCCCAACAAAGCAGGTAGTTCCCTTCACCGAACTTGTCCATGACAGGATAGCCATAGAGATTGCACGGGGATGTACACGGGGATGTCGTTTTTGTCAGGCAGGCATGATATACAGGCCTGTGCGGGAACGCAATCCTGAATCAATATTTTGTATTGCCCGGGATGCCATCGCTGCAACCGGTTATGATGAATTGTCCCTTTTATCATTGAGCTCAGGTGACTACTCATGCATTGAACCCATGCTGATTTCCCTGATGAACACCTTTTCAGAGGAAAAGGTCGCTGTAAGTCTCCCTTCTCTCAGGGTTGATACCCTTAACCCGTTACTAATGGAGCAGATAAAAAGAGTAAGAAAGACCGGCTTTACCATTGCCGTGGAGGCAGGTAATGAAGATCTGCGAAAGGTTATCAACAAGGGCCTGACACAACAGGATATACTTGAAACAGCACAGGCCGTGTACAGGGCAGGATGGAAACTTGTCAAACTGTACTTCATGATCGGCCTGCCTTTTGAAAAAGAAAAGGATATCTATGATATTGTTGATCTGGCCAGGCAGGTAGTGAAACTTTCCGGTAAAGGGAAAAAAGGCTTTAAATTAAACATCAGTGTTTCCACCTTTGTGCCCAAGGCTCACACACCGTTCATGTGGGAACCACAATTATCCCTGCAGGAAAGCACAAGACGTATAAACCTTATAAGAGAGAGTCTTAGGGGCACACATGTCCGTGTAAAATGGAACGAACCTGAAACAAGCTGGCTTGAAGGTGTCTTTTCAAGGGGAGACAGGGTCCTGGGCAATGCCGTTTTTCAGGCATGGAAACTCGGAGCCAGATTTGATGCATGGTCAGATCAATTCAGAAAAGACATATGGGATGAAGCCTTTGGACACACATGTCTGGATCCAAAGCTTTATCTGCACAGGAAAAGGGACATTGATGAGACCCTGCCATGGGATCATATAAAGACAGGGGTAAGCAAAAAGTTTCTGAAACAGGAGCTTGAAAAAGCCAGGCAGCGTAAATTCACCAAGGATTGCAGACAAGGGTGTATCGGCTGTGGAGTGTGTGACCAAGAAAAAATTGCGCCTGTTATTGTAAACAGCAGAAAAACAAAGGCCGTTTCTGGCACCAAGCCGTCTGGCAAAACATCTTCCACAGCAAATCTTCCGGTTTTTTACCGTCTGACCTATACAAAGCTTGACAGGGCCAGATACCTCAGTCATCTGGAAGTTATCAAGGTGTTTTTAAGGGCATTTAAACGTTCAGGCATACATCTGGCATATTCTCACGGTTTTCATCCCATGCCAAAGATATCTTTTCTCTCTGCCTTGCCGGTTGGAACTGAAAGCATGTGTGAAACAGCAGATATAACTATCCTGAATCCCATATCAATCCATTCGTTAAAGGACCGCATAAACCGTGAGCTTCCTGAAGGCATTTCTGTAACCTCGGCAACAGGTCTACCTTCAGGAAGAAAAAAGCCAACACTGATAAGCGTGCATTATCTTATCAACATTGAAGGTGAAGATCTTTTGACACAAAAGGACAGGTTAAAAAGGTTCAATGATGCTGACACATGGCTTGCAGAAAAACAGACAAAAAAAAGAAAAAAAGAAATTGATATAAAAAGGCAGGTTCAGTCAATAAACATTGTCTCAAAAAACCAAGCGGAACTGGTTTTGAGGCATAGCCATGAAGCCGGTTTGAAGCCGGATGAAATAATCAGGACAGTATTTATGCTGCCAAATATCAACCCCTGGGAAATAAGGGTAATAAAAACAGGACAAGTATTTTCATAAGATCCGGGCAAATCCAAAGGGCTGTATAATCCATATACCGTCTCCTTTATACCCGGGTTACTTATGTTCCCCGTATCTGGCATACGCAAAACATCAGGTGCATGCTTTGCCATAATACCTGGGAGGGACTTACTCTTCAAATGCCTGCACCTGATATGTAAGAACCGCAAGATCCCCGTTTTTCCACGCATCTGCAGGCAGTCCTGCCTTCATACAAAGGTGGTTTAAAAAGGTCTCCTTATCCGGAAGCTGCTTCCATACCTGGGGAAGGAAGGTCGCAGAATGATAGCCTTTTTGTATTATTACACCGTCGATTCCCGGGCGCAATTTCTGCAAGAGATCCTCCGCATCAGAATATGAAAGAGGCTGAGGATCTGTCAGCACACTAACCTCAATATCCACGTCTTTCCATTCATCCCGTTGCAGAGGGGGAAACCTGGGATCTCTAAAGGCAGCAGCAACAGCATTGTTTTTAATGCTCTCTATCAAAGGCTCATGGGGAACAATATGCCCAATACACCCTCTGAGATTACCATTCCTTGTAAGGGTAACAAAGGTGCCTCTTTTCTTAAGAAACTTTTCATGCAAATCATGATCAGGCAGTATACCCTGGTTTTTGTTAAACAGTTCATTTTCAATGGTCTTGCGTGCTACATCTATAAGAAAGGCGCCCTCTTTTTCATCAAAACTATCTTTATCTCCCATATTTTGTCTCCACTAAAAAATATCATTGTAATGCACAGGGATATTCTAACAGCACTTATGTCACCCACAGACAGGGAATCCTCCAAAATCCCTGGCTGGTATAACAAACCGGCTGTCCTGATCAGCGCATCAAGCAACGTATATGCTCCCCCTTCAAATCCAGATCATAAAAAAACAATACCGTCATTTCTCATCCTGAACATATTTACAGACACATATCCTGTAAAAATCAACAAAGATTCTGCCTCCAGGTTTTCCTTTTATTGCTGAATCAGCAAAATCACGTCTACCCCCCTGTTTCAGTCCCCGGATTGAACCCAGGTAATGAATAGGATCTGTTTCCGGACAGTCACTAACTGGCCTTGCTACCGGGTGTAACTTCGGTATCAGGAGATAAAAGGTGCAGACCTGAATCATCTTTTGCGGCAATTACCATCCCATATGACTTTATCCCCATAAGCTTAACGGGCGCAAGATTAGCCACAATCAACACCTGCTTTCCTAAAAGGTCCGCAGGATCATAATAACCCGCAATACCTGCCACTACAGTTCTTTCTTCACCGATATCAACGGTGAGCCTTATAAGTTTTCTGGCCTTGGGTATAGCAGACGCCTCTTTTATTGTCCCTATCCTCAGATCAATCTTCTGGAAATCGTCAAAGGATATTGTATTCTCCTCCCCGCTGATTTCCTTTTTCTGTTTACATCCAGTATCCTCTTTTACCCTTTTTTTGACATCAATCCTCGGAAACAAGGATGGAAGCCGATGCATTGGTTTTACAGGCTTTGCCTTACCCCACGCCCTGATACTGTCAAGGGTAAGCTGACTCCCCCTCCGATCAAGACCAAGCTGTGCCTCTATCTTTTCACTGGAATCCGGCATAAACGGCCATATCAACACAGATATAATCTTAATGGTTTCCACTGCACAGAATAATACCGCAGAAAGACGTTCAGTATCTGATTTTGCCAATACCCATGGAGATGTCCTGTCAATGTACCTGTTCAGATCACCTATCAATTCCCATATTGACATCAATGCCTTATGAAAAGCAAAATCCCTCATGCAAGTCTCATAATGATCTATCAGGTCAAGGGATTTTTGTTTCAGTTCATCATCAATCTGAAGGAAATATCCCGGCTCAGGCAAAAGCCCTTTAAAGTACTTGTGCACCATTGCAAGAGTACGACTGACCAGATTTCCAAGATCATTTGCCAGATCTGCATTGACTCTTTCTATAAAGGCATCTTCACTGAACTCCGAATCCAGACCAAATACCATATCACGCATAACAAAATACCTGAATGCATCGATACCGTAACGTTTTACCAAATCAAGGGGATTAATGACATTACCAATGGACTTTGACATCTTCCCCCTGTTTACGTTCCAGTATCCGTGCACATTAAGATGCTGATACGGTTCAAGACCGGCGGATCTGAGCATACACGGCCAATAAATCCCATGTGGTTTCAGGATATCCTTGGCAATTATATGCTGGGCAGAGGGCCAGAAATCCTCAAACCTCTGTCCATCCGGATAACCTAACCCCGAGATATAGTTAATAAGGGCATCAAACCAGACATAGGTCACAAAATTCTCATCAAAAGGCAGGGTTATCCCCCATACAAGCCTGGATTTGGGTCTTGAGATACACAGATCATCAAGAGGTTCTCTTAAAAAGGCCAGGACCTCGTTTCTATACCTTTCCGGCCTTATGAAATCCGGATTTTTCTTTATATGATCAATCAGCCAGTCCTGATAATTGCTCATACGAAAAAAATAATTGGACTCCCTTACCGGTTCAGGTGCTGTTTTATGATCCGGACATTTGCCGTTTACAAGCTCCCGTTTTGTATAAAACCGCTCACACCCGACGCAGTACAGGCCTTCATACTCGCTAAAATATATATCTCCCTTGTCATTCACACGATTCAAGACCAATTCAACCGTCTTTTTATGCAGGGGATCCGTAGTTCGTATAAAATTATCATATTCTATTCTCAGTTTTGGCCACAAAGATCTGAATTTGTCACTTATTATATTTACATACTCTTCAGGAGTCTGACCCATGACCTCGGCAGCAGTAACAATCTTTTCCCCGTGTTCATCAGTGCCGGTCTGAAAAAAGGTATCATACCCGCAAAGACGATAAAAACGGTTAACCACATCTGCTACAATTGTAGAATAAGCATGGCCAATATGAGGATTGGCATTCACATAATATATGGGTGTTGTCACATAAAATTTGTTTTTCAACTGTTTTTACCTCTTTTTGTTTTTCTTCTCTTTTTCTTGCGTTTTGAAGTGGCTTTTTTTACTTGCACATTATTATCAACAATATCTTGTTCAGCAATAACATCAAACAGCTCTCCGGATTCCAGCATAACAGTTATCATACCCTTAAGGGCATTTTGCCGGACCACCTTGCCAATACCCTTTTTTGTCTCTACCTTGCTGCCCAGTGCAGGAAATTCTTTTTTGGTTTTCTCATAATATTCATATTCATAACTAAGACAGCACATAAGCCTGCCACACATTCCCGATATCTTGCCTGGATTTAGTGACACATTCTGTATCTTGGCCATCTTGATGGTCACCGGAACAAAATCGTTCAGAAAACTCGAACAGCACAAAGGCCTGCCACATGGCCCCAGTCCTCCTTTCATACTGGCCTTCTGACGTACACCAATCTGTCTTATCTCTATCTTGACATTGAATGTTTCAATAAGGGCCTTTAACAGTTCCCGGAAATCAACCCTGCCATCTGCAGTAAAAGATACAATTATCTTGGTTTCATCAAACAGCCGTTCAACAGATGAAAGAAACATGGGCAGATGACTGTCTCTGATCTTTTTTTCACAAAACCTGTAAACCTTTTCTTCGAGTATACAATTCTTTTCATATCTTTCGATTTCCTCTTCAAGAGGCAATCGGAAGATCTCCATAGAAGGATCATGTGAAGAAAAAAAAGGCATTTCCCTCGGTTCAATAAAGACTTCTCCCATTACAGGGCCATTATCGGTCATTACTATTATCTTGTCGCCCTTTCTAAGGACAAAGCCGGCTGAATTCAGGCATTGTATCCTTTGGCTGTTCCTAAATTTTATGCCAACGGTTTTAGACATTTTCAACTTGTCTCCATATAAAACAGACGGCCTGTCTCCCCTGTACGGCTGTCCTAAAACAGGTTTTTCTTCCAAGGTGTCTTAACATGCACGATACAGCATCAGGATGCCCTGATAATATGCCAAAGGCCCATAACCGTCTGTTCCATTACCAGGGACGGATTAATATTGTCTGTTAAATCCTGCTCTGCCCGATTCAGAAGATCAATACCTTTCAACAAGGCATGCACATCAGAGGTTTGCGCATATCTTTCAAGATCATGAAGACAATCCATGTTCATAAGCATATCCAAGGGGGCATTCTCTTTTATAAGAACAAGATCACGATACAGGGATTTCCACGTCATAAACATATCAAGGATATCATTTCTGCTGCCTTTAGGCCCTGTCCTGGAGACATCTTTCAATATATCCATATACTCAACGGCAATTAAAAAGGCCCTGGTGCAAGAAACAGAAAACAGCTCACCAAGAGAAGATAGCCATGCCTTTCTTTTCACAAGATAATTGCTGTCAAGCATGTCAATAACCTTGCCAAGGCTGCCTGAACAGACCCTGGATAAGATCTCGGCAGATTCCTCACCCACATCTCTCTCCCGGGACAACCACTCTTTGATATTATTAATGGACAAGGGCTGAAACGCTACCCTCTGACAGCGGGAAACAATGGTAGGGAGCAGATCAAGGGGATCTACTGAATTAAGGATAAAGATATTGCCTGGAGGGGGTTCTTCAAGGATCTTGAGAAATGAATTGGCCGCCTCGACTGTCATGTTCTGTGCATGATCAAGCACACATACCCTGTATCTGCCAATAGGAGAAAAACTGACTGCACGGTTAAGATTACGAATATGTTCAATAAGGATCCTGTTCGATCTTTCAGCAAAAGCATCTTTTGTTTCAGAACCGACAAGCAAAAAATCGGGAGAATTGCCATCAACAAGACTTCGGCATGAGGGACAAACCCCGCATCCATTCCCATTGACAGCATTATCACAATTAACGGCCATGGCAACAGCCCTGGCCATGGACTTTTTACCTACCCCTGATATGCCACAAAACAGATATGCATGGGGCACCCTTTGCATTGCAAGGACCTTTTTTAAAAATCTTTTGGCCCTTTCCTGGCCCATGATGTGCGAAAACAGCATAATAAACTGACATAACTAAAAATACGGCAAGGATGTAACAAATTACCCGAAACATTGAAAAAAGGGCTTTCAAAAACACGCTTTTTCAAAACAGCCCAAAGAATATAATTCTAACATATATCCATCAAGTATCAAGCCTGCCGCAATGCAGGTTTTGCAATATCTTTGATATGCTCAATCAGCCGTGCTGTTATTTCTTCCTCCGAAAGCATTGCATCGACAATGAAAAAGCGTTTCTGATCTGCAGCCGCAAGCATACGGTATCCATTTCTGACTGCTTCATGGAAAACAATGGCCTCCTGTTCAAATCGGCCATCAGATTCCTGGTCCATCTCCCTGTTTCTTTTCAAGGCCCTTTCAAGGCCCACTTCTGCAGGCAAATCAAAAAGAAAGGTAATGTCCGGCCATACACCACAACAGACCTTGCGATTAAGCATTTCAATAAAAGCCATATCCAGGCCACGGGCATATCCCTGATATGCAATAGTAGCATCAGCAAACCGGTCGCACAAAACCCACTTTTTATCGTCAAGAGCAGGCATTATTACCGTTTTAACATGCTGGGCCCTGTCTGCAATATACAAAAAAAGTTCTGCACAGGGAACAAGATCGCTGGCATCAGAATCGAGAAGAATCCTCCTGATACGTTCTCCCTGCTTGGTTCCTCCAGGCTCCCGGGTCAGTATGACCGGAACAGACATATCTTTCAAATATCTATAAAAACGAACCGCCTGGGTAGATTTGCCACTGCCTTCTATACCTTCAAAGGTAACAAACAACGATTTCTCCTGAACACAAATAAAGATCCGGCTGCAAAAAACTGTTTCAGACCCAATCAACCCCTGTTTACAAACAAACTCATGGCGCGGAAGAGTTTTCTTCTGTTGAATTTGCAAAGCAGTGCTACACAAAAAAATGCAACCACACAGATCATCTGTCCTCATGAACGGCCTTTAATGCCTTTGCTATCGCCTTATCTTCCCTCTCTATTTCATCCATTGTCTTGGGCCGTATCCCGGCTGGTTTTTCTTCAAGACCATATTTCCATTTCAGAAACTGCTCACCTGTAGTTGGATAAAGGGCATATATCAAAAGATCAAAATCGTCCCTTACCAAATCACCTGCCTTTTTTCTTGCATTGTCCAGCTCCGGTTTAAGATAATCTGCTGCACGTCCTGTAACAGGAGTTTCTCCCCTTTTATAACCCTTGAGGATCTTTTTCCGGACATCCGGATCCACAGGTGCAGGAGTCCTGCCATATAAACCAAACACCAGGTCTTTAACCTCATTGGTTACCATCTTATACCTTCCAAACAGGACATTAAGTACAGACTGAACTCCGATGATCTGGCTTGTTGGAGTAACCAGGGGAGGAGTACCAAGTTCTTTCCGCGTCACAGCCACTTCCCTGTAAACCTCAGGGAGACGATCCAGTGCCTTGGCCTCTTTTAGCTGGCTGACAAGGTTTGAAATCATCCCTCCTGGCACCTGATGCGCAAGGACACCTGTATCAATAACAGACATCCTGTGTTTGGCAAGGTAATCCCGATACTTGGGAGCGATACTCTCCATGTATTCACCAAGGTCAAGCAAAACATTCAGATCAAGGCCAGGATCCCTTACAGTGCCATACAGAGACGCAATTACAGGCTCCACAGCAGGCTGGGATGTTCTCAGGGCAAAGGGGGCAAGGCATGTGTCTATAATGTCTACGCCTGCCTTTACAGCCTCAAGATAAACCATGGATGCCATGCCGCTTGTATAATGCGTGTGCAGGTGAACAGGAATGGATATAACCTTCTTTAGTTCAACAACAAGTCTGGAAATATCAAAAGGAGCCATAATACCGGCCATATCTTTAAGGCAAAGGGTATCGGCTCCCATATCTTCAATTTCCCTGGCCTTGGTCAAGTAATAATCCAGATTGAAGACATCTCCTCCCATTCGCCTCTCTGTCAGGGAATAACATATTGTACCCTGAAAATGCTTTCCATTGGCCTTTATTCTCTCAACTACTGTCTGGAAGTTTCTGAAATCATTAAGGGCATCAAAGACTCTGAAGACATCTATACCTGCCTCACAGGTCTTATCTACAAAGAGTCGTGCCACATCATCCGGATAATTACGGTATCCTACAAGGTTCTGCCCCCGTAACAACATGGAAAGAGGTGTCTTTTTAATATGCCGTTTAAGTATCCTCAAGCGGTCAAAAGGATCTTCCCCCAAAAACCGGTGCATTGTATCAAATGTTGCTCCTCCCCAGACCTCCATTGCCCAGAATCCAACATTATCCATCTTCTCTGCTATAGGGAGCATATCTTCGGTCCGCATCCTGGTAGCAAGAAGCGACTGATGACCATCGCGGAATGTATTATCTTGAATCTTGATTGGATTTTTGGGACCCTTTTCCAGGAATTTATCCATATTAACCATCCTTGCTAATCATGCAAGTTGAAACAGGACACTTTAACAGAGTTGTAATAATCACACCATACTCAATCTGATCAGACAAAAAACATAAACAAAACCCGTCTACAAGTCAAGTTTTGCACAACATCATGGGAATCAAGCAATGCATTAGGTATACAGGAACACCTCAGATTGTCTGTTACGTCTGTACAGGGGAGAGACATAATGCACAGAAAGGCAAACTGATCTGTATGCCGTATTGGTCTTGGCAGTCATATGTATTGCAGAAACAAACACTTACAAACAGAACCTGCCATACATATAAAATATCAAAACGAGGTCAATGACATTCTCACAACACAGGGCCTGCTGCAAAGAATAAAAATTTAAAGGGGAACACTTTGGAACATAAAGAATGGTACTCAGAAATAGTCAGTACTCCCCACACTATCTTGTTCGTCCGGGTGTGCCGGGACGTATTGTATCCCGGACACCCCGTAACCAATTGGCCGCTGGCCTGTCATAAGCTCTTGCTGTTTCCTGTGGCCTCAAAGCATTACCGGCATAGTCGGCCACATCCGGACAAGGCTCAGGACCTCAAACAGTTTAAAAAAAATTTTCCATATACTGATCTCCTTGCTAAGCCGATTAATCCAGCCAACTATCTTCAAAAGATTGCTTACGGCCTGGGTGGTGTCAAGGCAAAGGCCCTTACCGCCGAAGCATCCGGACCTACCCGATGCCACCCGTTAAAATTCATGTGCCACACATGGAGGTTTTCACTGAAGGCCGCCTCAGGACATCCTCCCATGAGGTTGACAATAAGGCTTATGCCGGTATGGGCAGGATCAACGATAAAACTCCCGCTCGCCCCCATATCCCCGGCCTGACCTTCAATTGTATGGATATTATTGGCCGCCTTATAGAGCCAGAACCTGTACAGGGCAAATCTTTCAGGATGCCGTGCCTGGTAAGGCATTGTCAAGTATGTGTCCGTTGCCTCGTAACGGGTCATGCCACAGGTATCGGTACTGTTTCCGCTGGGGGCCACCACTGGTTCGTCTATTACCGCAACCGGTTTGTGGTTATCTATGACCAGACGGAAGATAAATGCCTGAAATGCGGGGGCCTCAGGATCAGGACCCAGCAGATCGGAGTTGACTGCGGCCGGATCCGCAGTGGTGATATTGTTCCAAATATCATCGTTGGCAGGCAGTCTGAAAAGTATCCCGCCGCCAAAGGAAGCAGGATCCACCCGGCTTCCGCTGCCATCAAAGAGTTCCATCTTGAAATCGACAAACCCGTCGGCAATTTTTGTGGTGTCCAGGTATCCGTTCATCAGGTCCACACCGGCATTGATAACCACCCAGGCTGCTGTGGGATCTGCAGCCGCATTGGGGGGAGTCTCGGGAGGAATCTCGAAAAGGTCGTCCTCGATCCCCACCTTGCCTGGCCCCAGTTTATAGGAAGGAAAACTCAGGATGTGCGACACCGGATCATAATCCGAATAATGCCGTACCACTTCATGATTCAGGGGAATCCAGTCCCCGGCCCCGTTGGAACGATATTTTATCCGGTAATATTTCACACCAGCGCTTTCCAGGGCCTTTGAAAACAGATATCGAAGACCAAGCGTTCCTCCAAACGGTCCTTCATGAAAAGTGGAAAGGGAGCCGCCCAATCCTGTATGGATCGATTCATACAGGCCTGTTTTGGGATCGGCGTTGGTAGTGGGCAGTATGCCTGCTCCGGTACCGTAAATCCTTTTTAGTGAATAATTCCCTACTGCGAGGGGCACAATCCACATGTCTGTCGAGGAAAGATCGATTCCGGGATCAGGCTGGCAGGCAATTGCATCAGGATCAGTAACCACCAGGCTGACAGGAGTGCCATTGGGATGATTCCAATAGGTATTGCAGGGTATGGGATAACGTTTGTAAATCGTCCGGTCAATACTGCCAATTTTCTGTCTAACCACAAACCACAGGTCAGGCGTGTCTCTATTGCATACTGATATCCATACCGTCTCAGTAAAGCTTCCATCCGGCTGGATCTCTGCGGTACCGATCTTGTTCAGGCTGTACCAGCAGTGGGGCCACCAAAGCCAGTATATCCAGGGATACCAACACAGACAGAAACGGAATGCCTGGAATTTTTCCACCAGCAGTTCCTGGAATTGCCTGGTATTGGAATAAAGAATGCTGGAAGCCTTGACTCCTTCAAAAACTTCCGAGCTGATGAATGCCTGTTTTTCTGATATATCCATCTCTTTCAGAAAGGCATTCATCCGTTCCTCCGCTGTGGACAATCTGTCGTGACGCTCCACGGCAAAGGACCAGTCCGGAGGAAGTTTCACAAGTTTGCTCCGGATATCCAGGTGTTTTGGGGGAACAGGAGGTCTTGGGCCTGTTCCGCAGTAATCATCATCTTCCCAGTCCGGCCATACAGGTTCTCTCGGAATTCTTATCGGGGGAGGATCAACAATAATATCGATAATGGCAGCACGTATCTTTTCAATGATACCGGGATCAAGGCGGTAAATACAGTTGATATCCACCTCGTATATATCAACATCACCGTGACAGACGGGAATTTTATGGTCGCCAAGGTCCTTTTCAACATTGCCTGTAACAACATAGGGATAACGCAGCCAGCATAACCATCTTTTCATATCCACATGAAACGGCATGGTTACCGACCTGCCGGGTTTTGTAACCACTCTCGCGGCAAGAGGCTGATAACGGTTAAGATCATATACATCTTCCACATCCGGAGCAACCTTTACCACAAGCATCTCTTCTTCAGGAGCAGTTTGAAATCGTCCGCGGCCTATTGATGGAGATTCGGTGTCTTTTTTCAGTTCTGTTTTTTCCAGAAACCTACCTGATCTCGTAAACAGATAGGCAGCAAAGTTAGGCCATTTTTCTTCTTGTGTTTGCACCAGACCTTTCAGTTTGATTACAACTTCAAGAATACCTTTTTCCCTCTCTTTCTGTTTTTGATCCATTGTGTTCCCCCTTTGGCTGAAGGTTAATCAACTGACGAACAAAAAACATCGCCTTGCCTCTTTAAGGTACAGGTTATACTTCCCGCTTTTGTTATCCTGCATTGCAGTTACAGAGCAATAACAATCAGCTTCCATATGGGATATTTACATGTACACATTACAGGCCTTTCCATATACCTGTTGCCTGAACAACCGGATTCTTCAGGCATATGAATATACAAGAAGGATAAGGACTATGCCATATCCACAACAGTGTTACATTATGCACATTTGGTCCGAGGAGGGCAGATAATTCTTCCCGATGGTGCATACATCGTGTTTGAAGCCAAGATGGTCATCCGGGATATATCATATCCCTTGCGCAATAATGGAAAACCTTTTCAAAGGCAATAAATGCAAAGAATTCCTGATGCCGCCTGCAGGCAGAAACAATGCCTTCTGCACCTTCAGCTCCATAGGAGCGCAACGTACAGAATGTCGTCACTTATGGTGGCCGCAATCTTACTGAATGTCTGACAAGAGCATTCATTCGTCAGGTCATTTGCCCTTTAGACAATGGTTTTTGCTCAAATCAGGTGCAATACAGAATATAATCTGTTTTTAGAGGAACAGGACGGGATATTATCGAGAATATCCATAAAATGAAGCTCAACTCAATATACAGATCGAAGACATTTAAGGATGTGAAATATCTTGGGATTGATAAATCTGCAATCAGAAAGGGCCATGGATGCATGACCATAGCTGCAGATTTGCATGATGGACAAGTTATCCATGCTGAAAAAGGCAAATCCAAAAGTGATACTTTCCCATTTTTGAAGAGATTGAAACAGCATGCCAGCAACCTGGAAACTGTTACCATGGATTATAGCAAGGCAATAAGCCGGTTTCAACGTGAATATCAACGAACAATGTGAAACAGAGGCCGCAAGCTTCCGAAAATGAAAAGCCATTTCTGAAAAGCTGGTGGAGGCAATACATTCCGGTCTTTTCCAGCTTGTGAAAGCTGCAGGGAAACTTCTGCCATAACGTACATAATTAATGAGAATTTCCCAACAAGATCCAGGCAAGACCCCTTCACCATAACCAATCATTTTGGTATTACAGTCAAGAAAGTTCCTTTGCATACCTATGAGGTTGGCAGTGAGTAACGTTTACTGGACTGCACACCCCAAGATGGCAAAGCAAAAGGCCCCGACAAGATATATTTCATTATGGAGGCAACGGAGCATTTGCCATGAATACTGACCTGTGGAAGGCGAGGTCTTTTTAACATCCTGAATTGTTAAAGTGCCACAGGCCAATTGACTCAATAAAACAGCGCCTGTTGAAAGAGATCAATATTTATTGCATAAGGGGTGTAAATGTTTTGTCTTCTCAGGCTTGTACATTTGATACGTTATCTGACCAGAAACGTATTTATCTGTAAAAGCATGCAAGATCATATCGGTAATATACGAAAAACCTGATCAAAAATTTTTTCTATTCTGATCTTTGTATGATCACCGATGACATCCTGAAACCTTGTTACAAGACAAAGAAGTTCATCCTCAGTAACACCGGGATAGCGATGTTTATGAAATTCCGGGGGGGCATGAGAACCCGGGAAATAGGATTTAAGCCATTTTACAATCCGTCTGGTATTTGAAGCCGCCAATCCGTAAAACTGGTTTTTCACCTTTGGGCGTGACAGGGATTTCATAGCTGATGTAATGTTCTCAACTATGTCTGTAATTCGTTCACATGCAAGCGGACCATCCTGGGCAGCAACATAATGTTTGAAAAGCGTCTTTCTCTCTTCCCCCTTGGCAGCGCCAAGTTTTCCTTCAAGGATTTTGTGTAAGGTATCTTCAAGTTCCTGAAAATTAAAGCACTGATGACTAAGCTGATGGGGAAGATAGTAAAACCCGTTGTCTATTTCCTCGTTAAGCACAACTCTGTAACTGATTGCAGGAACTCTCATGGCATATGCCTCCACTCCGGTAGTACAACCATTATGGACAAGCGCCCTGGCAGCCATAAGCCACGGAACAATATTTCCCTCATTGGTTACCTTGACCCGTCTGCAACCAGATGCAATTTTACGGTAAACAGCCTGATTCTCGGTTGGATGGGGACGCACCACAATATTAAAATCAGAAAATTCATTGTCAAGCTTTGGGATCAGCCGTTGAAATTCTTCAAAAACCGTCTGTTTGTAATTCCTGAGATTCTGGGCAAACTCCCTGTTCATTCCCTTGGCTGCCTTGCCAAATTCAGGTTGTTCCCCTGATTTTTTTACCGGCCTGAACAGGTTCTGATTTGGAAAAAAGGCATTGACATGATTAAAATTTGTATTCACCAGGATGAATTTTCCAAAGATCTTTCTTATTTCACCGGCCTTGTCTTCATAAAATCTGCGCATTTCAGGTCTGAGCAGATCCCCTCTCGGGTTGCCGGTAACATGTATCGGCATGTCTTTTGGCATTGCAGGATAGTTGCGCCACAATTCGGCATTGTCCTCTCCCCATGCAAACAGGTGGGATACATATTGCAAAGACAGAGGAGAAAGACGCCTTGAATAGTACATGGCTGATGGCAAATGCACCAATGCCTCCTCATCCCAGCTTACAATCTTGTGTCCCAGGGCATGTATAATCTTAAACATTTTAAGATTCATTACAGTGAAGCTTTTACACAGGTATACACTTCTTGGCAGGGAGGCAATATGAAAATCAATTATTCTATGTGACCCAATAATAGAAGTAAAACCGTGTCTTGCGGCTATGCATGCAAGCAGGACCTTCGGATCCAGTTCGCGAACCTGGTTTTCTACCGGAATTATAAGAGGTATTTTCGATGACATGCTCGTAATATTCCTTGATATTATATTATGTCAGGAGTACAAACACCAACCGCCAAAAACAGTTGCTTGTGTGTGGAAAATCAGGCATCAACCCTGAATATAACATCGGAGATCCTGCTTACCCGCAGCTCCTTTTTGTCTCCAAGCAAAATCTGCAACCTGTGAAGACGCTCCTGCATATCATCAATAGCAATGGGCGGAAAACGGTGATGCTGAAACTCCGGCTTGTTATGGGAACCAGGCAGCCGGGTTTTTATATGCCTTGCTATATGCAGTCCTTTTACAGTCAGCCAACGCTTCAGGGTATTGCTCCTGGAACCTGAAAGCTCCCTGCGGCTGTCCACTATTTCAACAAGAACGTTGACAATCCTTTCACAGGCAAGCAATCCGTCCTGGGCAGCAAGATATCTGTTAAGAATTGCCTGACGTTCATCATCTTTAGGGGCCACAAGTTCTCCCGCAAGTGCCCTGCCAAGCATTTCCTTCAGTTCTGCCAAATCAAAACACTGATAACTCAAGGCATTAGGCAGCCGGTAAAACCCATAATCATACTTTTCATTAACAGTTTTTCTGTAGCTGATAGCAGGAAGCCCGATAACATATGCCTCTACACCTGTAGTGCATCCATTATGAACAAGTGCCTTTGCAGCCATCAACCAAGGCACAACATTGCCTTCATTTGTTACATGCACATGCCGGCATTTTGATGCAATTTCGTGATAAACGGTATGATTTTCTGTAGGATGAGGCCTTACAATTATATTGTATCCCGGAAAGTTTTTGTCAATAAAAGGCACAAGCTCTTTAAAATCATTAAAAACCGCCAGCTTGTGATCCCGTAACCCCTCAGCATATTCCCTGCTCATACCACGTGCGGCCCTGCCAAACTTTGGTGTTTGTTCCGGCCTTTTAACAGGCTTAAAAAGATTCATGTCAGGGCCAAAGGCATTTACATGATTAAAATTGGTATTGATTAATATGAAGTTTCCATATCTTTTACGAATTGATTCAGCCTCATTTTCATAAAAAGAGCGAAGCTCTGGCCTCAGCAGGTCTCCTCTCGGGTTCCCGGTAACGTGAATCGGCATGTCTTTTGGCATTGCAGGATAGTTGCGCCACAACTCGGCATTGTCCTCGCCCCATGCAAACAGATGAGACACATATTTAATGGCGGTGGGATCTAACCGTCTTGAAAAATATGTCTCGGCAGGGAGATGTACCAACGCTTCTTCATCCCAACTGACAATTTCATGACCAAAGGGTCTTGCAACCCTGAAAAACAACAAACTGCGAACCGTCATACTTTTTGACAGATATACAGACTGCGGGAACATGTCTATATTAAATTCCAGTTCGCGACGCGAACCTATTACAGAGGAAAAACCCTTTCGTGCAGCTATGCACGCCAGCAACAGCTTGGAATCCAGCTCTCTGACCTGATTTTCCACAGGCATCAACAGCAACTGTTTATTCATTACAAGTTCCTAATTATTAATACCCATCCAGAAATGAGATTTCTTTTTTACAAGATCAAGAAAATCAAGGGACCATACAGAAGGTGTATTACAACACCGCACTGATCAGGCAGATTGACGCTGATATTGTGAAGAACAGCCATTTATGGATGCAAACTAATCTCTATGCTTTGTCCAGAATACGCAAGGCCAGATTCTGAGCATCCAGCCTGTGATAAACAAGTACTTCCTTCGGTGTACCACAGGCAGGAAAACCCTCTACAGCAAACTTTACCAGATTCTTTTTTCTGAGCAGATCAGAATCTATCAATACATTTAGCAAACAGTCGCCCAATCCTCCATACGGTGAATGATTATCAACAGAAAACAAGGTGTTACATTCCCCAACAGTCTCCTCAAGCCAGGGAATATCTATTCTGTTTAACCATGGAAGATTGACGACCTTCAGGGAAAAATCCTGTTTATCCAATATCTCTGCAGCGCCAAGGACCTCATTAAGCATCACGGGTCCATAAGCAAATATAACCGCATCATCACCTTCTCTCAACACAGTTCCCCTTGAAAAAGACAACCTGTAATCATCAGGAAGGATTATTGTCCTTGGAGACGGAGAAATGGCAAGACGTATCATGCAGTTTTCCTCTGCCCTGTAAACGCACCACTTCAAGATTTCCCTTGTTTCAACAGCATTGCATGGCTCCAGGATGGTACAGTTTGGCAAGGCGCCAAAAAGAGATATATCTCTGAGACTTTGATGGGATTTTCCAGGCCCGGCAGGGATAAGACCTGCATAATGACATACATAAATAATCTTTGTCTGCTCCGTAGCATTTGTGTAAATCTGTTCATTTGCCCTTGAAGACAGAAACACCCCAAAGGAATTTACTACAGGTAAAAGCCCCTGCAGGGCCAGACCTCCGGCCACAGACACCATGTCCTGTTCAGCAATGCCGTTTTCTATAAAACGTTCAGGGTATGCATACTCAAACGGGCGCAAGCCACAGTCTGCGGCAAGATCAGCATCCAGCACAATCATGTCTTTTCTGTCTTTGCCAATATCTACAAGGGCATCACCATAGGCGCTTACCACCTTCTCGGCAGTATCCTTAAGACGTGTACGGTATTTTTCCTGTTTTTCAATTACCCTGGTATCCACACTGCCAAGCCCATGTTTCCTGAAGCCTGCATTTATCCTCTCTACAATTTCAGAATAGCCCGCTTCAAAATCATCATCTCCAGGAGCTCCGGCATGCCAGGCATAAAGGCCGTTTCCCTTTTCAAGCGAGACAGGGCCTTCCATAAATGAAACGCCCTTCCCCTTTACAGTATCTGCTATCATAACCTTTGGCCTGTCTGTTACTGAATCAAACCTTTTAAATACCTCCTCAAGGGCAGCAAAATCATGTCCATTGCACCGTTCCACATACCAGCCAAAAACCTGAAACTTTTTTTCAATATCACCAAGATCTGTTATCTGACCAATGGGCTTGTCTGACTGGATCTTGTTGAAATCAACAATTACATTCAGATTGGACACCCTATGATGAACAGCGGTCTGCAATGATTCCCATATCTGCCCTTCCTGAAGCTCACCGTCTCCTGTCATTACAAAGACCCTGCCGGAATGACCGTTTATCTTCTTTGCCGCGGCTATTCCCCTTGCCTTGGAAATTCCCATGCCCAATGACCCGGAATTGGCTTCAATACCATGTATGTGCACATCAGGATGGCCATGTGTCCCACATATACGTCTTAAATTCACGAACTGTTCCTCAGGGATAATTCCAAGCGAATACAGGACAGAATAGTGACCGGGAGCATCGTGTCCCTTTGAAGAAAAATATATGTCCCTGTCAGGATGATTGATCCCCAGTCTGACAGTATTCATCTCACGATTGTACAAAAAGGTAACAATATCAAGAGAACTGAAACTTGAACCCAGATGACCTGAACCGGCACGCTTTACCGTAGCAAGTGTATTGGCACGGCACATGTCTGCCAAAAGCTCAAGTTTCTGATATGTGTCAATATCAGCCTCTTGCACACGCTGAAATTCCTTCTCAGGGATAAGCCTTATTTCTAACATCATTTTATCATACGCTCCTTGTTGTGGGAGATTCATGCAAATCAGTCCAGCTCCAATACAACCATATTTTCGGATATGCAAAAAAACATATCCTTTCTATAAACAAGCAGTCCTTGTCTGCAAACAGAATCTACCGTAAAAAAACACAGGACAGTCCCTGAAAAACACAGGATACAAGACCTAAACAGATGCATGCCTTATATCGGGCAACCGTGCCTTGCCCGTTTTTACAAGGTGTTCTGCAAGGCCCCAGTCATAATCTGTATTCAGATCAAAGCCTTCATAATCTTTTGTAAAAAAAGGCATTATCACATTTCCCGCTATTGTCCCGTCCTCAAACACAACAGCAGTCCTTGCGATTTCAAGACTGGCATTCTGGACATACACCTCTGGTAATGAGGGATACTGACTGCTGTGCCACGGCTGTTTGGGAGGGCCAAAAGGCAAAAGTGGCAGCATCCGGTTTCCACGCACCACCCACATCTTCCCGGGGTGCTGGCTGCATCTTTCCACTGCCCTTAAGGAATCAACCCCTTCCTGTGATGAAAATGCCTGCCAGGCCCGTTGTATTGTCTCCGGCATACGAAAAGGACTTGTTGGACGAAGTATGCTGAAAAATTCATACTCCCGTCCCTCATCTGCAAGCCTTCTCAATGTGTATTCCACCCATTCAATATCCGGAGAAAAATCCTCTGCAAACCTGGCTGGCCGCATAAAAGGGACACTTGCCCCATAATTCTCTGCAATTCCGGCGTATTTTTCTGAATCAGTAGAAATAACCACATCAGAAAAAACATGGCTGGCAAGTGCGGCTGAGACAGTATATGCAATCAGGGGATGCCCTGCAAGAGGGCGGATGTTCTTATCCGGCAAGCGTTTTGATCCCGATCTGGCAGGAATCAAGGCAATAACTCTTGGCAAACGATGAGACATTACAACTCCTTTATGCCCTTTTACAACATCTTTGGATCAATATTTATATAAACATCCTTCAGATCAGAATATACATCAAGGGCCTCTGTTCCTGGTTCACGTGTACCGTTCCCTGACTGTTTCAGGCCTCCAAAGGGCATGTGAGGTTCACTGCCGTAAGTTCCGGCATTCACAACCACCACCCCTGCCTGGACCTTTCTTGCAAACTCTGTTGCCCTGTGAATGCTACGGGTATGAATACATGCCGTCAGTCCATAGGGAGAATTATTGGCCAGATCCAATGCCTCCTGAAAGTCCTTTACACGGTAAAGGCATGTAATAGGGCCGAAAAGTTCAGTAGTTGATATTTCATCTTCAGGCGCTGCATCTTCAATAATAGTAGGAGCCATGTAAAAACCTGCTGCATGGGAAACATCTGTCAAACGATAGCCGCCTGTCAGAATACGTGCACCTTTGTCACGTGCCTGTTTTATTGAGGCAAGCATATTATCAAGCTGTTTTTCATTAATCACAGGTCCAAAATCATCGTCGTTGTCCGGGCCAACCCTGAGCTTTTTTGTTTCTTCAACAAGCATATCCCTAAGCCTGTCATAGATCGAATCAAATATAATGATACGGCTGCCAGACGCACATCTTTGACCAGCGTTACTAAATGCAGACAGTATCACCCATTTGACCGCATTGTCTATGTCTGCATCATCACATATAACAAGAGGATTCTTTCCACCCAGTTCCAATGAAACCTTTGCGAGGCGTTTACCGGCAACCTCAGCAATCTGGCGTCCTACAGCAGCAGAACCTGTAAAACTGATCACTGCGACATCAGGGTTGGCAACAAGCGGGGCACCTGCCTCTTTACCATAACCCTGCACTATATTAAGCACACCCTCGGGAAGGGATGATTCATGGGCAAGTTTTCCAAAAAACCAGGCAGTAGCCGGGGTGTCTTCCGCCGACTTCAGAACAACAGAGTTGCCGCATATCAAGGCAGGAAAGACCTTCCAGGCCACATTTGCAATAGGTGTGTTTGCCGCAATGATCAAACCTGCCACGCCCAAAGGCTGGCGGACTGTCATGGCATACTTGTCAGGCACTGCACTGGTAGTGGTTCGACCGTAGAAACGGCGTCCCTCACCTGCCATAAATTCACCAAGGGCAATAGCTCCTCCTGTTTCTCCAAGCGCAGCATTAAAAGACATTCCTGTTTCCAAAGACACAATTTCTGCAATGTCTCTTTTATGTCTCCGCATATTCAAGGTGATCTCATATAGCATGTCACCACGTGCAACAGGCGTCATATCCGCCCACCTCGGCTGGGCCTGTATGGCCTTGTGAACTGCATTGCCTATATCACTGGTTTCAGACCGCGCAACCTCACATATCGGTTGCCCGCTATGCGGTGATAACTTTGAGAATGTTCGTCCGGAAACAGACAAAACCTCTTTTCCGTTAATCCAGTTGGGAATTATTTTTGGAACAGTTTCCATAATTATCTCCTGAAACACATTAACACTCATCCACAAGTAAATTCAGGGTACAGCAGTATTTCCTGACCCTTGGCAGCTGTCAGGCGTCTAATTCTCCCTGTTTGGAACAAAACAAAAAAATCCTGTCGTGACACATAGCAACAGAACATCTTACCATGCAGTAAATCCACCATCGACTACAATTTCAGTTCCTGTAACATAGGATGATGCATCTGAGGCCAGAAAAATCAGGGCCCCCTTCAGATCCTCATAGGTTGCCATTCTGCCCATAGGCACCCGTTCACAGAATTTCCGTTTAAAGTTTTCATCCTGATTGCCAAGGACCCCTCCTGGAGAAAGAGTATTGACCCTAACGTCAAAAGGACCCCATAATGTAGCAAGATACCTGGTCAGATTAACCAGAGCGGCCTTGGAAGCGCCGTATGCAGGGGGTTTAAGAAACGGAGGATCCACATCAATATGGTTGTAAAATCGCGAATCCGGTGCAACGCTGGCGTATAAGGAACCTATGTTTATAATGGAACCCCTGCCTGATTTTACCATTTGGGATCCAAACACCTGGGCTGCCAGAAAGGCCCCTAATGTGTTTACTTCAAAAATCTCTCTGTTGACCTCAAAAGGTATCTCTTCAAGGCGGTATCCTGAACGCAGGTCAGATGGAGGCTGATCTATACCTGCATTGTTTACCAGAATCGAAGGGACTCCAAAAGAGTTTATACAATCAACACACAGGGCCTCAAGTGCCTCACGGTCTCTTACATCAGCCTGTCCGGATCTAAGCCTTGATTCCTTGTAAAGGGTCTGCAGTCGCCTGAATCCGGCAGAAAAAGAAACACCAGGCAGATCAATTGCCAAAACAGATGCACCTGCATCAAGCAAGGTTTCGGTCCATACAGGTCCCAGGTTTCCCTGGGCGCCTGTAACTACAGCCACCTTACCCTTCAGACTGAACATACTGTTCAATTTGCTGCCTCCTGTAAATGTTCGTTCCCGTTCAATATATCAAAAGAGATATCATCATCTTTTTTGACTGGTTGCCGAGTAATGCGGCCAATAACCTTGTCCAGTTCATAAGGCAACAAACCCTTACCACCAGACTTGATAGCAATATCCTCACGCTGAATGGCATGTCCGGCCGGCAGATCCCGCTCTGCCACAAGCCTTTTGCCCATCTTCATAATAGGAGCCCTTTCACTTTCATATGTCCGTTTTATGCCATCTCCCATTGCTACCTTTAATCTTCTCAAGTCACGTACCATTTTACGGAATCCGGTTGGTTCCAGAGAAAAGGCATGATCAGTCCCCTTCCAGGTGTGATTCAGGGTAAAATGTTTTTCAATGACCCTGGCCCCAAGCATGTAGGCCGCTACAGCCATGGCAATACCATTGTCATGGGATGATAGACCTATTACCGTATTGGGGAAACGTTCACGAAACGTAGTTATAACCCGCAAGTTAAGTTCACTGAAGTCCGCCGGATATCCAGCTGTACATTGCAATATGCATAGCTGCTGATTTATAGGCATTATGGCATCATACGCCCTGTTGACATCCTCCATGGTGCCCCCGCCCGTACTGAGGAATATCGGTTTCTGGAACTTGGCAATATATGTAATCAGAGGAATATTCGTTAAATCACCTGAGGCTATTTTAAATGCAGGCACATCGAGTTTTGCCAAAAAATCGGCACTGGAAAAATCAAAGGCCGTTGCAAACATGGTAATGCCTATCTCCGCTGCATAATCCATCAATTCCTTATATTCCATATAACCAAATTCCAGAAACTCCCTGTGTTCACCATAAGTTGCACCATAACTGTTAGGATTGTCATAAGGTTTGTTATACAGCGCCTCTGTAAAGACCTCCCTGTTATTCCGTTTTTGCAACTTCACTGCATCTGCCCCGCATTCCTTGGCAACACGAAACATTTCCTTGGCTGTTTCTATATTTCCCTGATGGTTATGTCCTATCTCAGCAATAACGTAACATTCACCATCATCTTTAATTGTTTTTCTATCTACTGTAAGTTTGCGCATTTTTTTATCTCCTGATAAAAACCCATCCACGCACAGACAATGGGCACGGCAAGTTCTATGTTCACAAATAAAAACCTTTGTGAAAAGGTCAACTCTGTTAAGGGGCAAGCCTCAAGTACGAAAAAAACATCAAAAAGGGCGAGTGTTGAAATAACCCTGTTTATTATATGTTCATCCCGTTTTCAGACTGCAAGTCTTTCAGCTTATACACACAGCCATTCTTCACTCTGTAGGCCTTATCTGCTATTTCCAGCAATGCCTGCTGATGCGAAACAGTAAGAATTGTCAGCCTGCCTCTAAGCTTTTCAAGTGTATCACATATGGCCTTTTCTGTTTTTGGATCCAGACCTGTCGTAGCTTCATCAAGGATCAGAAGCCTTGGTTTGTTTACCAATGCCCTGGCAATTGCAATCCGCTGCCGTTGTCCACCGGACAACTTGCCTCCATGTTCTCCAACTGAGGTATTCAGGCCGGAAGGGAGAGCCTGTACAAATTCCCAGGCGCCTGCAGCCTTCAAGGCATCAATGACATCCATTTCATCAAGATTCTGGGCTCCGAGTGTAACATTTATCAATATCGTATCATTTAGCAAAAAAAAATCCTGCGGAACATAACCGATCATCCTTCTCCAGGCTATCAGATCTATCTGCGCCAACGGTATATCGTCTATCCAGACCTCACCCTTCTGAGGTCTTATAAGTCCGGTAACCAGATCTATAATGGTTGTTTTACCCGCCCCGGACGGCCCAACAATTGTAGTAATCCTGCCCGCAGGAAATCTGAGGGAAATATCCTTGAAAATTTCCTTATCATCATAGGCAAAACTGACATTCTTGATATAAATAGCATCTTCAAGAGAAGGTATGCTATCTCCGAGCAGAGACTCTTTATGGCGTTCTGTCTCCCTGATGGTGTCACGCATTGACCAGAATGCACTTTCAAATATTGCCACCAGTTGATAGCGCTCCTGGAGCTTGTTCAATTTTGATAGCAGGCGTGAAACCAGAAAAGCCAGCACTAACATGTTGGATAATGGCATATGAAACTTTTCCAGCATCACATAAAGACCGACAGACAGAAAAACCATTGCCAGGGGTTCCTGAAATGCCCGTCGTAGCTCCTTGTTAAGAACCTGCTTCTGTAATGCCCTGTTCAGACCTGCTGTCTTTTTTCTCAAGACAAAATCAGCAAGATCTTCACGGGCCATAGCCTTAAGGGGTTTGATTGACTGCAGACGATCTGTCATAAAGGCCAACAGAGATTTGAGCAGATCTGTCTGCTTGATTCCTGCACGACGTGCTTTTCTGACAAAGTGCTTCAGGATAAATACAATAATACTGCCTGCCACCATTGCAACAAAAGTAGCCTTGAAAGAAACCAAGAAGGCCAATATTGTATAAACTGCAACCTGGAAAAATTCAGCCGCCATCAAAATGGCATTCAGATATGCCTTTGATGCCCGTCCAGCCTCTGTTGCCATGGCATTTGTAAGCGTTCCTACCGGCTGATTAAGATAATAGGTCCATCGTGTTGCTATCAGGGCATGTAAAAGCGCCAATCTCAGATCAGTGGCAACCCTTGCTACAGTGTAGCCTGTCTGCTTTTTGGCTACAAACATTAATACACTTTTAAGGAGAATAGTGCCAATGAAAATTGAGAGCAGGATACCAATGGTAGGTGTAATATTCAAGGCAGAAAACAGCCCTGCAAGTATACGTTCAAGGTTGGAACCGGAATTCATGGTATTACCTGCCGCCGCATGAACAGCAGGCTGTCTGTTTACAACAAGATCCAACAGAGGCAGCAGCATTGAAAATCCGACACCCTCTAAAAGACCGGCCAGTAACAAGGCGACCAGCATTGACAGACTTCGCAATGGATAGTCGCGAATAAGGGTAATCAGCAAACGCATCTTCAGTACAAGATTGATCAGCGTTGCAAACGCCAATCTCTCCTCTCTATAATATTCTTTAGACAGTGCCTATACAGAAACGACCGTTGGCACCAGCGAGTTTCCAATGCATAGGCGAGAATTTTCAGACAAGATCAGTAAATCCCGCAGCTTGACACCGTAATTGTACAAAAATACCATCTACGGATGGAAACCAGATAGTACATTGACAGCATCAAACAGTTTTTTCCGCAAAACATGCTCTGTGGGGAATTAAAGGACCTGAGAAAAAAGACAATACAGCATATCACCTGTATAATCCAAATAATATTAATCCCTCGCAGAATATATCAGGTTCAGACACGCAAAAACCTGGCAAAAGGGTATCAGCTCAATAATAGGGGGATAACAGCGAACGTACCACCGGGGCAGGAACAAGCCCCATGTACTTTCGAGCTTCCAATATAGAAGGGAGTCAGATGTGAAGCCATAAACGATGATTTTTGAAAATCAGCAATATGACCATTGATGAAAACCGGAAGAAGGTTCATATGATTCAAGGATCCATCAAGATCCAATATCTGTCAATGATCCTATATCATGCAGTTGCCAGTTCCTTAAAAGCGGAAAAGGATTCACATATTATATCTACCTGCTCAGGGGTATGGGCAGCACTCATACTGCATCGAAGCAGAGGGTGCTCATCTGGTGTTGCAGGAGGCAAAACCATGTTCACATATACCCCGCGTTTCAAAAGTCCACTCCATACTGTAAGTGCCTGTTCCTTGTCTTTCATGTACACCGCAATTATTGGGCCTGGTTCCGGACCCAAGGAAAAGTTCATGTCATGCAGCCGTTGATACAGGGTTCGTGAATTCTCCCACAGTCTGTCACGCAATTCAGGCCTTGTCCGTAAAAGTTTAAGCGCTACCCGTGTGGAAGCTATAACTGCAGGAGAGGGTGAAGCAGTAAATATGTATGGTCTGCTTGCGTACCGAAGAAGATCCAGTTCCTGATGATTGCTGACACAGAATCCGCCTATTGAACCCAGACTTTTGCTAAAGGTGCCAACAACAAAATCAACATGGTCTTCAAGACAGATCTCCTCGGCAAGGCCCCGACCATATTTTCCAAGTACACCGAGAGAATGTGCCTCATCTACCATCAGACAGGCACCGTATTGATTTTTTATGTCAACAATATCCCTAAGAACGGCACGGTCTCCCCGCATACTGTACAGTCCCTCAATAACAATGAGGGTGTTTTTTGATTTGTCCCCCAACCGTTTCAAGCGTTTTTCAAGGTTGTCCACATTGTTGTGCCTGAAAAGCATAAACTGTGCACCACTAAGACGACACCCGTCATAGATGCTGGCATGACAGTCTGAATCCAGCAATATAACATCATCATGGCCTGCCAATGTCCCCAATATGGCCAGATTGGCAGTAAATCCTGTTGAAAACACTATGCAGAACTTCTTGTCAAAAAAATCTGCCAGTTCCTGTTCCAGGGCAATGTGGCCAGCATATGTACCGTTGGCCATTCTGGATCCTGTTGTTCCTGTACCTTCTTCCCTTAATGCCCTGCATGCAGCTTCAATACATTCCGGATCAAAGGTAATGCCGAGATAGTTGTTTGTACCGGCAAGAATAGTACGACGGCCATTGATTAGTGCCTCTGTAGGAGAAAGCACCCGTTCCATAACAACATTAATTGACTCAAGGCCATAGCCTGTAATGGATTGCAGTGCATCTTTAATAGGCTCAAACTTATTAAAAAGCCGTGTCATAGCTCCTCCTGCAATAACACCTCAAGCTGTTTTGCAAAATCCTTGATAGTACGAACATCAGGCAGGATATTGAGAGGAATGGACACATCAAAACTGTCTTCAACAATCAGAAGAAGTTTCATAACCTTTAATGAATCGAGGCCAAGATCAGGACCAAGTTCCGTATTTTCATTCAGTTCCAGATCAATGTCTTCATCAATAAACGGGGTTACTATCTCATAAAGCTTGTTCAGTATATCCTGATAATTAGGTTTTACGCCCATGTTATTATATAGCCTGCTTATAGAGATCTACATCCGTTTTGGTCAGATATGTTGTACCTACCCTGTCAAGAAATCTTTTTTGTGCCTCTGACCGGGAAAGCTTTCCGGAAGTAGTCCTTGGCAAAACATTACGGGACACAAGACATATCACACAATCTATACCAAACTCTTCAAACACCATTTTTTTCAAGCGTTCTTTTATCTTGTGTCGTTTTTCCTTTTCTGGCTGACGACACTCTACCATCATAGCCGCCATTTCACCTCCATCAGGACCAGGAACAGAAAAGGCTGCGACGCCTCCTGATCTGACCTCGGGCTGAAGCTGTGCCAGATATTCGAGATCCTGTGGCCATATATTACGGCCCTTGATAATAATAATATCTTTTTGGCGGCCTGTAATAACAATATTGCCATCAGGCGTTAGATAGGCAAGATCCCCGGTGTTTAACCAGCCATCAGGAGACAAGATTTCTGCTGTGGTTTCAGGATCACCAAAATACCCCAACATGATGCTCGGACTTTTCAGAAAAAGGGTACCACAGTGTCGTTCAGGCAACACGCTTCCTGTAGAATCCCTTACTTCAACCTCATATTGAGGTAATGGCTTCCCACATTTGATAAAGGTCTTGATATTGCAATCTCCTGCTTTTTGTGCGGAATCGCAGGGAACGGCTCTGTTTTCAAGGCTCAGTTCATCTGCATCAATACAATCCAACTCCAAACCACGGTTCAGGGCTGAAAAACTTACCGCAAGAGAACACTCTGCCATACCATAACACGCAACAAAAGCAGTTTTTTTGAAACCACAAGGGGCAAATATCCTTGCAAATTCCTCCATCTTTTCTGCCCGTATCATCTCTGCCCCGATACCGGCACAACGCCAACTGCTCAAATCCAGAGATGCAACATCATCTTCTTTGATACAGCGTGCGCTCAGTTCATAACCAAAAGGAGGGCTAATGGAAAGAGTTGCACGATTCTCACTTATTATTGTTAACCACTGACGCGGTCTGACGGCAAAATCATAAGTGCTCAGATAATCTACAGAACGCTGAAAAGCCACAGGTCCCAGCACAAAACCAACCAAGCCCATATCATGGTAAAAAGGCAGCCAGGATACACTGCGGTCTGCCTGTTCTATCTCCAAACCATATGTCCCGATTTCAATGAGGTTGCTTATAACCGATGCCTGAGAAATTACCGCTCCTCTCGGGAATCTGGTACTTCCTGAAGTGTACTGGATGTATGCAGGTTCAGAACCATCAAGAGGTTTAAGGTCTTCCTTGCTTTCAGATAATTCTAAAAAATCAGAAGGTGTTCCTGTAAAGGCAAGCGTCAATGTCTTTACAGCTTCCGCAAGAAAGGAGGAAAAGACCTTAGGGGCTATAGCTACAGAAGCACCGCAAATGGAAATAAGCCTGTTCAACTGGGAAACATAGGCCTCATGTCCCCCCATATTAACAAAAGCAGGCATAGGAACAGGAATCAGGCCAGCATACTGACAGGCAAAGAAGAAACGCAGAAAATCAGGGTCAGTATCAGCTACAAGGGCTACCCTGCTTCCGCGTTCAAGGCCAAGGCCACACAGCCGTTGTGCAATGGATATGGAATCTTCACGCAATTTTTTGTAGGGAAGCACAAAAGAAAGCCTGCCTCTCCGATAAAAATTACAGCCTGTTACCCCCTTTGCTGCATAATCAAGAGCCTCAGACAGATTGGAAAAATCAGCAAGCCGCAATTTCAGTGTATTATTGGTAGGCGTAACTTGCATTGAAACTTTATCTTTCATATTAAAGATAACCCCATGAGTCTTCTGACGAATTCCCTAATATATACACTTTTGTTCATATACATGGCAGGGTGTCAGAAAACACCCTTTCAAACACTGCATCAAACCAAAAGTATTATTCTTGTAAAATCAGCCCGTTGTCTGCACTGTTTCTTACAGGCCCTTGTTTTGGAAAAGCCACTGTTACTGAATGACATTCTGTCAGACACAACTGCAAAAAACTGTGAAACGGTCTGTCTTTGCCAATGGCCAGGAGCAAGAAGGACCTTGGCCTCAAAAAAAATCGAGCAATCTGAAGTTAAAGTCTGAACCTTGTGTCTGGGGCAGATAAAAGAAGGCTGTGTTCATACGTACATAGTATGTTTGAGGTTAATACGGCGAAAATCTCAACCGGTATTTCGATAATTAAAATTCACGTATAACAATGCAGAAAAACAGCCGGCTATGGGCAGGCAGCATACATAAGCCTGTGAATTAACAGTTCGTGCCCATCCCTAAACAGGCTTGGGCAATATTGAGTTCCAGTCCATAAATGAGATTTTCCGGACAAGATCAAAAAAGTCAAGGAATTATGCAGAGGTGTACTGTAGTGCACTGCACAACGAATCCCGCAGATCAACACCGAGACTGTGCAAAAAGGCCATTTATGCATGAAAGCCGGCTAACTTGCAAACAGGCATTTTGAACAGTTTACACAATTTATCTACCTATGTAAAGCTGTTACAGCCTTTTATTAAAAGTCATAATATAAAAAAAAGCTGTTTAAAAACAGCATGGTTTAATAATTTATCTGAAAAATTTTTGTTTATGGACAGGCACCGAACCGTTCGGTTCAGGAAAAACCCCTGTTTACAGAAGTGTTGTCAGTTAAAGGCGCCACGCCTGTACAAGTGCCAGAAAACATATATTATTCCCACAACAGGTATCCTTTTTAACCTCGAAGGGACTTCAGGCCTGACTCCTGAATGCCGTTCAATTTTCCAAAGAATATACTCCAGACCGTTTTCAAAGGTAAAAAAACCTTTCAAGAGTCTGAGAAGTGACAGCACCTTGCCCTGAAAAAAACGTACCGTCCATAAAAACCGGTTATAAAAATAACCTGAAGCAGAGATTTCTGCTTCATATACCAGCCCATGGGATGTAGATATTACCTTTACCGGAAACAATGGCATAGTCAATATAATATATGTTATTTTTTCGTAATAGTCTGATCCGTAGTCAAACAAGCTGACAGCCCTGTTTTGCCTTTCAGGACGCAACTCTGCATTATAGCTAAGAGAAAGCCCTTTTTGCCATAGTTCCCGACAGGTAAATCTCCCACGCATAACAGGCAGTGTGCGGGAGATAAAGGTAAAAACAGCACGTGCAAGGGCATTGCATATATCATCTTTGATCTCATTGTTTTTTGCGTAAACCAGCCTTACAGGCTGGGACAACCTGCCCCATAAATAGGAATGAAACCAGACAGTCGATGTACCTGCATGAAGATCTTCAAGGGAAAATATTCCGTACTTGCAACGCAGGATGGTGTTATGCCACGGAATTTCCATGTAAAAGACATTGGGAGGCAGCAACTTGTTAAAGCCGGCAAGACAAGGATTGTTATATACATGACAATAGCTGTCAACAATAACATACAGATCGGCAATTCCTTCAATATCATCAGGATTTCTAAGACACGAACCATAAAAAACAATCCCGAGGACAGCGCTTCCATAACGTTCACACAGTTTCTGTGCCAATACATGGATACGGACAGGCACAGCCTCTGACACCTGTTCCGATATAAGCGAAACAGCTTCGGCCGCAACATATGGTATCGTTATATTTGAAGAAATAATGCACTTCCCCCGTCTTTAACAGTAACAGATTCTGCCTGCCGCAGTTTGTATAACTCCCCGTCAACAGTAAACCCGTCATCAAGGGTTATTCTTGCCTCATGTATATTATGACTGAAATAACCATAGCAGGGCTTGCTGAAAGAATTTTTACGGCCAAACAACAGCCCTGGCAAGGCGCATAACATATGCCCAGGATTGACTCCCAGTGCCGTATAATGCAGAGGAGCTGTTTCACTGCCCCAAAAAGGCCTGAGCCCTAAAAACAGTCGCTCAAGAGAGGTAATAAAAAGCAACAGCAAATTGTTTCGTTCAGATGGACCCGAATCAAGAGATACCTGCACAGATGCTGATGATACTAATTTATCATTTCCTGTTAATGTTGCAAGCATAAAACGAAACAGTGTCATTCCTTCTGCCACCTCGCCATATATACCCTTATCGTATATGTGGGAATGGCAAAAATCTATCCCCTGACATATAGCTATTGCCCCGAAAAACATTCCGTACAAAGGTCTTGCTGAAAAGCGCTCCACCCTTACTACAGAACGCCTTTTCACAAACGCAGGCCTGCACAAGTCAACCCATTCAAATAATCTGGAGATAGCCCTGCTTTTGTTCCCTTTAAGACCTATGTCCCTTGCCGTCATGCTTGCTGTTCCTGACCGCAAAACAGCAAGCAGCGGCATTCCGCCTGCCGGAAACAGACGGAACAGTGCTGTAAGCACCCCATGAACCGTGCCGTCACCCCCGTTAATAACCAATATATCCACATGCCTGTCCAAAAACCCGGAAAGCGCAGATTCAATACCGGGAAAGGTATCTGCCTCCACATAGTATACCTCAGGCCGTTTTTGAACAACCTCCCGCAGATAACAGAGTCCCTTTTTGTTGCCTCCACTCAACGGGTTGCTTATTATTCCAATAACCGGTTTTTTTAAAAGATTAACCTGGCCGTACCTTGAAATATCAAGGCAGGATGTGTTACAGATATTATTATTGTCAATCATAGGCTGCATGGGCCTTGGAAAGCTGCCACCTCGTCAAGATTCCAGGTTGAATATATGCAAGATGCATATGAAAAAAAACAAATTCGTAAAGACTGGTCCGCTGCACTTTGAAGCCTCGCGTACGGACAACAAGACCCACAGATTCAGCACACCTTGCCACTCTATTTTTCATCCATAGTATAACATGGTTACATGTATGAAATCTGAAAATCATGACGGACTGCAAAAGACTCGAAACAGGGATAACAGACAGTCTGATTCAGATATACACAAAACCTTTACCATTGCCCATTTTTCAGACCCTCACATAGCTGCACCAACAGTACACTTCAAAGATATCATGAACAAAAGAGTCCTTGGGCGCCTTTCATGGAGTGCAAGCAGAAAGAAAAAACACAGCCAAAAGGTATTAAGGGCCTTGTTGAATGATATTCGTTCCCTCAAGTATGATCATATCGCAATCACAGGAGATCTGACTCACCTTGGACTGCCTGAAGAATTTGACATATCTCTTGACATGCTGACATCTTTGGGAAGTCCTTCCAATATAACAGTAGTTCCGGGCAACCACGACATATATACCAGAACTCCGTGGGATACAACATTCAGCCTGTGGACAGATTACATGCTGTCTGAAAAAAAACAGCATACTGCATCAACCGGGAACAGATACCAACTGTCATACTTTTTTCCCTTGTTACGGATACGCGGCAACATTGCAATAATAGGGTTGTCAAGCGCTCAGACAACATGGCCTTTTCTTGCTACAGGAAGACTTGGAAAGGCACAGACAGATAAGGTTGAAGAAATTCTTGCCAGCACAAGACATTTGGTGAGAGTAATACTGATTCATCACCCTCCCGTTTCCGGAGTTGTAAACTGGAGGAGGTCTCTTACAGACGCAAAGACTTTCACCTCCGTATTAAGGCATGAGGGCGCTGAATTAATTCTTCACGGCCATACCCATCGTCACCTTCTGAAATACCTGCATACATCCCGGGGAGAAATACCTGTTCTTGGTGCTCCCTCTGCATCTGCAGCCGATATCGGAGATGATCGCAGAGCACGATATCATGTATGCCGCCTGATACAAAACGGTCACAAATGGCAAATGGTGCTGTCTGTAAGGTTATATTCACCAGAAACAGATTGTTTTGTCAAAGAGAAAAGCATGAAAATTCCATTGCCCAAACCAGCGTAGCCGGACCAGCAGTATACTGACTGTCCCTGAAAATTCAAACACGGTCCCGTGTTTAAATCTTCAGGGAAGACAAGGCCGGTTTTGACAATACCTGAACACCGGGTCATGAAATAGTCATGCCTCTATTGTTTTCCCTGTCCATAATGACCTTTTCAGCAAGATGCCAATCACTGATCCTGTCTACATCTATTGCAGCTTCAGGGAACGGCAACAGCACTATATCCGCCTGTATGCCCATAACTGATGACAATCTCTGAACAGCCTGATGCAAAGACATAAGCCTTGTCAGATACAGAAACACGTTTGTCCACCCCATTACCCTTACCTGCTGCCACGGTTTTTTTCTGGCCTGTTCACATGTGCGCCAAAAACCGGCTGCCTTGCATGCATCAGGAGTCAGGAATGCAAACAGGTTGCAGGAACAAAAGTTACCATCCCTAAGTTTTATCACTGTCCTTGATGTTTCAGGAAACATGTCAGCAACTAATGAATGCCTGACAAGCCCGGCAACAACATCACGGTCTGACTGCAAGGCTTCATGACAAAAAAAATCTGTAATTTCAGGGGTCAACAGGGCATGGTCTGCAGTTGTAACCAGCATTGGAAGTTCGTCTTTGAACAGCTTCAGAGCATGGTATACACTGGTACTTGGAGTAGGTTTGTTTTCTACCCATCTTGTTTTACCTGATTTTATTAACCGGTCCAGTTCGGGCTCCAGAGACAAGAGCCTTTTTTCAGGGCCGCACACAATACACGAATTCACACTTCTTGCAGCTTCAAGGGCATCCAAAACCCGTAATATCATGGCCCTGCCATTTACGGGAAGAAAGGCCTTGCATGCTACCCCGGCAGCCCGCACCATCAAATCATTTGGAGATCGCTCTCCTGCAAGAACTATCACATTGAATTTTTTCATAATGAGCTTTTATCCATAAATCAGGTTTGAAAAACAGCAGATTTTCCGGTCAACAAACAGTGGCATTTGTGCAAGAGCAAAAAAAGCAGTGAATCATCCATAAGGCAGGGTATTGTGTGCAGCAGACAAACAAACGGGTTGCATCTGTCTGTACTTGCTCGTCCATGGCAATATGCGAAAGGCATAGATATCAGGGGAAAAGGCCTTCTGTGAAATGCAGCATATTGATCAAGGCTGTGCACAAGCCTCAAGGGATACTGAAATGATCTTAAGACGTCCTTCCAGGACCAGTATAAACATAGAATATTCGACATGTTAAACCATGTGTTATAACGATATCTTTCTGTCAAGAGATCGATAACCAATAGCCTCAGCTACATGCACCCTCTGTATATCCCCGCTATCTGCCAGATCAGCAATAGTACGGGCAATTTTCAGAATGCGTTCATGTGCCCTGGCACTAAAACCGAACCTTTCCATAGCGTTTTCAAGAAGCACACTCGAGTCTTTATCAATTTTGCAAAATTTTCTTGTATGATAACTGTCCAGTCCTGCATTTACATGAATATCCATGTCCCTGAACCGCCTGTTCTGGATCTCTCTCGCCCGCATAACACGCTCAAGAATCTGACTGGACGATTCACCTTCTTTCAGCGAAGACAAATCCCTGTATTGCACAGAAGGCACCTCAATCTGAATGTCTATTCTGTCCATGAGCGGCCCTGATACCTTTGCCCTGTATCTTTGTATCTGAGGAACAGAGCATACACACTCCCTTTTGGGATCCCCGAAAAAGCCACAGGGACATGGGTTCATTGCTGCCACAAGCATAAAATTGGCAGGATAGGTAACCTTTGACGATGCCCGTGAAATGGTTACAAAACCGTCTTCTATTGGTTGTCTCAATACCTCTATAACATTTCTTCTGAACTCCGGAAGTTCATCCAGAAAAAGGACCCCGTTATGAGCCATGCTTACCTCTCCCGGCCTTGGGTTCTGCCCCCCACCTATAAGACCTGCATCAGATATGGTATGATGAGGGGCACGAAAGGGACGTGTTGATATAAGACCATGGTTTTTGGGCATAAGGCCCATAACGCTGAAGACCTTGGATGTTTCTATAGATTCTTCAACAGTCAGTGCAGGAAGGATTGACGGAAGTCTTTTGGCCAGCATGGTCTTGCCTGACCCGGGAGGACCTATCATAATAACATTATGTCCTCCAGAGGCGGCAATCTCCAATGCCCGTTTTGCATTTTCCTGCCCACGAACATCCCTGAAATCCGGATCATGACATGAGAGCGGTGCCCTGTCTTGCATCACTGAAAGGACTGGTTCAGGATCGCAAAGACCTTTCATTATGTCCACAACCTGCGACAAGGTTTTGGCAGGACAAACAGAAAGGCCATCCACAACCGCAACTTCCGGAGCATTTTCACATGGGAGAAATATCCCCTCAAATCCTGCCTTTTTGACCTCAACAGCTATGGGCAAAGCACCTTTTACAGGTCTGATAAGACCATCCAGGGCCAATTCACCAATAAAAACATAATTGTTTGTATAAACAGACTCTTCTATCAACCCGGATGCCCCAAGGATTCCTACTGCTATGGGCAGATCAAAAGCTGAACCTTCCTTTTTGATATCTGCAGGGGCCAGATTAACTGTAATACGGTCAGACGGAAAGGTGTAACCAGAGTTTTTGATCGCTGCCTTTACCCTTTCCTTGCTTTCCCGTACAGCACCTTCAGCAAGGCCTACAGTTGTAAAAGACGGAAGGCCATGGGATATATCCACTTCCACCTCTAAGATATATGCATCAATACCAATAACAGCGCTACTTAACACCTTTGACAGCATAATCAGCATCCATTTTCATTTACAATCTTTTTTTGTATCCTTCCCTTACCTTTCTTATGGAGCCATCAAACCCGTCAATGGAAGATGGGGATATATTTGTCAAAAATCACAGCAACCCTGTTTCCTGATACAAGTGGAGGGCAATTTTACAGCTTTTGCACATACTATGGATTTACCTTGTCAGATACCATTAACAACAAACATGCAGAATCATATCAAAAATAAAGAGACACGGCAAATTTCAAAATCTGAAACCGGTTTTGTGCAAGTCATTAGTCTATGTGTTTTCCAGCATACCTTCCCCCCCTCCCTTACAATCCTCCAAGGCCTGTTCGGGGACTTTATGCAGATGACAGAGATTCAAAGGAACAACATCCCTGTGTTTACGCATGAGAGGTAACGGCTGCAGTCAGCCATCCCGGTTTGTACCTGCATGCTGTGATGCCTGGATACCTGCTAAAAAACAATCTTTTCAGATGATGGCCATAGTGCCTATATTGATCTTACAGACAAGGAAGTTTTCTTGACATGGCAAAACAAAACACATTAAGATAACATGAAGTTTATCCATTTCATATGAATATTTGTCAGCTGTCTTCCTCTATCTTGCTGTCATTAATAAATAAAGGGTATACGGAGATGGACCAAAAACAGTCCGGTGGGCCCGGTTTTCCTGCCTCAGGCAGTTTGCTCCTTATTACCTTGATATTTGGAGCTCTGTTTATTGCACAGCATCCCTTTCATGGACAGCGACCTTCTGTTGATACAAAGGATATTGACTCGTCCGTTGATCATAACTATGTAAATGCCCGTCTCTGGGAAGATCCCTTCACCGCCATCCAAAAGAAACAATATAAAATCAGCCTTCCGCATCATCACAGATCCGGTGTCCCCAAAGCAGGCATTAAAGGCAAACGTACAGGAAACAGGACCACTGTTCTCGGCATTATGGTGTTTGGAGGCTCATATTTTGAAAATATAGAATGGCGTACAAGGTGCCGTTATGCAGCACTCTCTGCCCTCGGCAGTCTTTCGTATGTGCCGGAAGACCCTGAGCATCTATCTTTTATCAGGTTCAATGATTCAGATGGAACAGGGGAAGAAAACAATGATGCCAAACTTCCCAGGACAGTGCCTTATGAATGGTTTGAGCAAGAATCATGCGGGCAGGATAGCAAATCAGCAGGGAGAGTGCTTGTGCTCTGGTTAAACGATGACGCATTCAGACCCAAGCCGCTTAAATCCATTGCAGTCCTTAAAAAAAGGCTATTGCAAGATGGTCTGATGAAAAAGGACACTGATTTCATCATCATAGGCCCGGGAGGATCTACAAATCTCAGGGCCATGCTGAAAGAGGTCCGGGAAAACAGTCAAAATCCATATTGGAAAAGTCTTGAAGGAACCAGCATATATTCGCCCTTTGCCACCGCAAGTCAGACCGTTCTCGGCATTGATACACCAAAACCTGAAATTCCTCATATTCGTTTGCTGAGAACCATACATTCAGATGATATGCTTTGCAGGGAGCTTGTTCAGGAGCTTAAAAGACGCGGGATAGATCCTGCCACAGCCCATATCGCTCTCATCTCTGAATGGGATACTTTTTACGGAAGAGAGCTTCCTGCAAGTTTTATGAATGCGGTAAAAAGATACTCTGGTTGCAGAGCATGCAACAATATATACCAGTATACATACATGCGGGGTATCGATGGTATAGTTCCAGGAAAGGGCAGCATCAAGGGAAACGGTGCTGATAATAACAAAGAGAAAAAATCAAGCGAAGAGATAGAACGCCCGGTTGGCAGAAGCCAGTTCGATTACTTGAGAAGACTTGGAGTCATGCTCCGTGAAAAGAACAGGATTTTCAAACACAATGCCGACCTGTTCGGTCTGCAAAAACGATTAGGGATATTATGGGGCTATCAAATACCAAAAAGTGACAACAGTATTGAAAGTTGTTCCGAATCTGATATAAATGGACAGGCCCGGGCTCTCTTTGGATGCGACAATGCTTTTAAAGCGTTCGGCATACTTGGGAGCGACGTATATGACAAGTTGCTTGTTATGGAGGCCCTTCACGGTATTTTTCCCAATGCAGTCTTTTTTACCACTGATCTTGATGCCCGTCTCCTGCACCCGGCAAATATAGAATGGACCCGCAATCTTGTCGTGGTTTCAAGCTTAGGCCTGTCCCTTGATGAAAAATATCAAAAGGGTATTCCACCCTTCAGGAGTGTTTATCAGACATCGCTTTTCCTTGCGGTGCAGACCGCACTTGGACACGTCAGGCATCTGATTGACCAGAAACAGATGAACATTATGCTCGGCAGACCAAGGATATTCGAGGTGGGAAGGCATGGGGCCGTTGACCTGAGCATGGAGTATAGCGGCAAGGATGTCCACCCACTGAACAAACCTAAACAAAGGCCCCTTGCAATCATGCTGATCATTGCTGTGGCAGGTGGGATATCAGCACTTTATGCACTGGCAAAGAGATTTCCGGTCAGATTGAAAAAAAACAATCCTGCGTTCAATACGTCCCTGCACCAGTCTTGTAACGTTGACGGAGTGCCAGCTTTTTACTGGAAGGCACTTTTATTGTACCTGGCACTGTGCGCTGTGTTTATATGGATTGTGGCTTCCTGCCGGCCAATCGGAGAGGAACCGCTTCTTATGTTTGATGGCGTAAGTATCTGGCCATCCCTGTTTCTCAGGATGGCAGCGGCCGGTGTGTCTGTGTTTTCAGTGTTTGTATGCATCTATACCATGAAGAAAAACATCCGGATGATATCGGAAACGTTTATCATATCCTCCCATGGTAAAAATGGTAAAAGTGCTCAAGGGTACCAGAACAACCTCATGTTATGGAAAGAATATATTACCATGAACACTCCTGCTGCTCGCTCAAAACGTGTACTGATCATTACACTGCTCTATTTCATTCTATGTTTCCTGATGGTGCATATGGACAAGCCGTTTGTTCCGTTCAGAGGAACTATTTCGGCCATTATGGACAAACTGACCATTTTTGTGACGATTCCGGCAATGCTGTTTCTGATCATGTGGGTTATGGATATCGCAAAAACGACCAGCAGATTCATAACAGCTTTTGCAAACCAATCAGAAAAGATGCATGGGTGGAATGATGAAACCATCAAACAGCTTTCCAATGATCTGAAAGTCCCTGCTTCATGCATTGGAAGCTGGTTTAACATCAGGCTTGTTGCTGAGCATACTGACGCCATATCTCACCTCGTATACCTGCCCGTGGTTGTAATGGTTATAATGCTTGCTTCAAGACTTAGGTTCTTTGACAGATGGGATATGCCCTTTGGTCTGGCATTGGTTATTGTTGTCACCATGATACAGGTATTCTACTGGCCGGCCAAGATCAGACAATCTGCAGAAAGATTGCGCTCCAAACTCCTGCAGAAATTCCAGGAAGAGAAGATTACACAGGCAGGATTAAGTAACCATACAGGCATTGACCAGCTTGATATAATGCTCGATTATGTGCGAAACCTGAACAAAGGGGCATTCCTCCCCTTTTCGCGGCAGCACTGGGTACGTGCCGTGGCCATGGCAATAAGTGGAAGCGGGAGTTTTGCAATTCTTCAGTCTTTTCCATTTCTTCAATAGAGCATTTCTGCAGATTCAGAACCTTTCGACTCACCCTTTCCATGGGGAAAATCATCTGCTATCAGATCTGAAACCGTAAATATGAGATCCAAACCGGTATGGCACCTGAAAATGCAGACCCCGGTATTTAACAGCAAAAAAAATGATGAGAAAATATCTTGAGCCAACAGTAACCATTGATTGTGATAATCAAATCATAATTGAAACAGCAAGGCATCTGACAGAAGACAAGGAAAATGATCCGGACAGAGCAAAGGCCCTTTTCTATTTTGTAAGGGATGAAATCCGATACAATATATATCTGCCCAAGCTTACTGTAACGGACAACAAGGCCAGCGTAACGCTTAAAAGAGGGGAAGGATATTGTGTTCAGAAGGCCGTGTTATTGGCCGCTCTTGCAAGGGCAGCAGGGATTCCTGCCCGTCTGAAATTTTCAGACATAAGGAACTATCTTGTTCCCAAACCCCTGCTGGAGCAAAGACAAGGGATAAACCTCTTTGTCTATCATGGTTATGACGAACTTTACATCAATGACAGATGGGTAAAGGCCGTAGTTGCCTTTGACAGGATAACATGCAAAAAAAACAGGATAGTTCCAGTAGATTTTGATGGTATTAACCATGCCCTCATGCACAAGTATAACCGTGATGGGAACCTACATATTGAATATGAAAAAGAGCGTGGCCATTATCATGATCTGCCGCTGAACCACCTGATTGCGGAACGCAAAAGAGTATACGGTGTTGACGATCTGAACAACTGGTAAAGATTACGGGAAGGGTAGTGTCAGAAATTTTGTGTAAATTTATCCATGGCAAAATTCTGAAAGAAGGGCAGATTGTTACACTTCTTTCAGACAGGGTTTGACCGCCAATAAAGTTCCATCTTCAGACTTATAAAAGCCGGTAATACACAGCAGGCATTTTCTCCTGCTACTATTTTCATGGATCTTGTTCTTCGTTTAACTTACCTGTTCCCCAACTGAAACCCTTAAACACGCCTCTGGCCATCTTCTGTTACCCCTGTTGGTACCATAAAAGCACCAGGACTTTCCTGATGCTTTATGTATATGCGTATATTTAATGCTACCACTATAGAGAAAGAGGCGCCTGATCGGTTCTTCAGACAGATCCCTGGTCTTTTATTCCTCTGTCGCAACTGATCCTGGCAGGGGATATTATTCAGCCTGACAGCTTCACAGAGATCGTGGATAAGCTTTGGGCGTTTGTTCCCCTCATAAACAGAAAACCCGGATTTTCCCTGATCTTATCTTCATACTGTTTGCTTTTGGAAATGACTTTGGCCCTGTATCTACCATTTCTATCCTGAGGGACTTCAAGAAGGGTCTGTAAAATCTCCTTCAATGCAAAGCGGCATACAAGCCATTGCGATAATTTATCTCTCCCTGGCCCCGGTTCATACCCTCTACGGCCAAGAAATCGGGCAAGCTCCATTGCCATCAGCCTGGACAGGTATGGTCATGTATTTTCTTTGCTCTCTCCACAAATCATCTCAAAAGTCTGTTTCGGTTGTTCCTGATTTTCCTTGAAAATCTCCATAACTTCAGGTACGCTTAATTCCATATTCATGGGTGCTTCTCCTTTCTGTCTGGATTTGTCATTAAAACCCTTTTAAAGGAAAAGCACCTTTTTTCTACCCCTCTCAGAATTTATACAAGATATTTTACGCTACCCTATTTGCAAGCCATGCTGAACCATGGAATCAATCCTCTTGTTGCCATTCAAGCGGCCTGGGTTGGCAGAATCCCGGACGTTTAATATTAATCAGGGACAAGAGTACTTACAAACAGTAAAGACATACCGTTATCCACGAGGGAGGAATCCGACATGAATAAACAACATGATAAGGAACAGTTTAACAGCGAGGTATCAAAAATCTTGCCGCGGCTGAAGCGATATGTAGCAAACCAGCTTCGCATGGCTGTAACAAACGGCATTATAGGCCCACGCAAATATAGTCCCGAAGACATCTCCAACGAGGTATTCATCCACCTTAAAGAGGAGTGGAATACAGGCCATCTGTCAGCAAAAGACATCAAAACAGCCATGTTCAAACTGGCAGATGCAACATTGACCCGCATCATAAACGAAGAAACAGGACACACAAAGGATGTCGCCATTGAAGAAATCCTGGCCGAAGAGATGAAAGGTCTGGAGGAAAAATACAGCATAGAGGCGGATGGCGATATCGTACTATATGAAGAATTTGACGATATTTCCTATCAATATGAACGGGAACAGAAAACCATTTATCTGCTCGAACCAGGCTTTGAAAATGATCTTATCGAGACCCTGGACCTGACAGGGAGTTACACACATACACCAGAGACAAGTGCAATGCTGGCCCGTGTTTATCAGGATCTTCCTGCCATAACCAGCGCCATTATCGACCTGCATGTTGCCGGAGGCCTGAGCATAGAGGAAATCGCAGAAATCAGGGAAATGGAGTCCCGGGACGTAAAGAGGATCATCCAGCAGGTCAGACTCCGTTTCATTTATGTACTTAACATCCAAAAAACACAGCCATAACAATCCAATGCCCATCCATAAGCAAATGGTATGTTTTCACAATATATGCGCCTGCATGCCTCCTCGTAACCTCTTGATTTATCTTCCGGACTGTAGAAGCAAGGGCAGAGGCATGATCCCGCATAAAAAACGTTCATGGAATGAAACCGTAAAGTGCACAAAAACTGATTTACAAACAAACATATCCTGAAACACGTAAAAGGGAACGGCCAGTGCACAAAAACCTCGACAAAACAACCCTGCTTGCCGGAGATATAGGAGGCACAAAGACAAACATCGGCCTTTTTGTACCTGGAAAAACAGGGCCACACCTTGTAACCATGCAGACCTATGCCAGCAAAAAGGCAAGGGGGCTTGAAGAAATACTGAAACATTTTGTCAAGGAACACAGTTTCACTCCTGCAAGTGCTGCGTTTGGCATTGCAGGACCGGTTATAAACGGGCAATCCAGGACAACAAATCTTCCGTGGGTGGTTTCAGAGGCAACGATCAAAAATCACTTCGGGTGGAACAGGGTAGCTCTTGTTAACGACCTGACAGCAACAGCCATGTCTGTCCCTTTTCTTGACAACAATCAGATATGTTCCCTAAATCAGGCAAAAACGGAAAAACACGGCACCATAGGTATTGTTGCCTCAGGAACCGGATTGGGAGAGGCGTCGCTGGTTTATCACAATAATAAGTATGTACCTGTTCCTTCTGAAGGGGGACATGTTGATTTTGCTCCAACAACCAGAAAACAGATTTCTCTGTGGCATTATCTGCACAGACAGTTCGGACATGTCAGCGTGGAACGGGCAGTCTCCGGGCAGGGTATGGTTAATATATATCAATGGCTTAAAGGCACAGAAAGGTATCATGAACCGGAATGGTTAAAACGAGACATGGAAACCATGGACCCTGCAGAAGTTATCACAAAGGCAGCTTTGGCAAACGGCCCTTCTCTGTGCACCCTTGCCCTCGATCATTTTATCTCAATACTTGGAGCCGTATGCGGAAATCTGGCCCTGACAGTCATGGCTACAGGAGGAATTTATCTTGCCGGAGGTATTCCGCCCAAAATCCTTCCATATCTGAAAAAGGATATTTTCATGAAGGCATTTACAAACAAGGGAAGATTCAGCAAACTTCTTAAAAAAATACCTGTAAAAGTCATCCTTGACAGCAGGGCTCCCCTGATAGGGGCAGCAATATATGCAGAAGAAATGGCACGGCACAATTAACAGCTTTCAATTCAACAATCTCCAGAATATTAAAACACAACCTGCATATGAGCCTTCACTGTAAAGAAAAAAGAATTATTGTCTTTGGAAGGTATCCGCTTCCAGGAAAAGCAAAAACACGTCTGATTCCTCACCTTGGGCCTGCAGGGGCTGCAGACCTGCAACGTGAGCTTACAGAAATCACCATAAACACCCTCAAAAAACTGACTTCCGATTGTAAAACAAATATGGAATTCTGTTGCGATGGGGGAAGCAAAAACAAAGCAGGCAAATGGTTAGGGCATGATATTCTCTTTTCCCGGCAAGAAAAGGGAGATCTCGGAAAACGCATGCATACTGCCTTTAAAAGGGCCTTCCACAAGGGATGTAAACATGTGGTACTTGTAGGTACGGATATCCCCGGCATAACAACCAGCCACATGCAAGAGGCATTTGATATGCTTCTGAAAAACGACGTGGTTATCGGTCCCAGCACAGACGGAGGATACTGGCTTGTCGGCATGAACCGGCCCATGGACATATTCGGGGATATAGCATGGGGAACCCGGTCCGTACTTGATCAAACCCTGAGAAAGATCAGAAAAAGAAAACTTGCGTATCACCTTCTGGAACATATTGCAGATATTGACACCTTAGAAGATCTCAGAAAATGGAATCACGGGCTGGAACAGGACCAACCGTATCTGTCGGTTATCATTCCTGCCATAAACGAAGAGAGAAATATCAAAAAGACCATAATTACTGCCAATAACAGGGATGCAGAAATTATTGTGGTGGATGGAGGAAGCACGGATCATACCCGAACAGTTGCTGAAGAGGCAGGTGCAACGGTCCTTGTCACAAAAAAGGGACGCTCCTTACAGCAGAACACAGGGGCAGCATCAGCAAAAGGAAAAGTGCTTCTTTTCCTGCATGCAGACACACTGCTCCCGGCACACTATGTGAACCATGTTTTTGAAACACTCATGCCAAAAAGAACAGCAGCAGGCGCATTCCGATTCAGGACAGACTCCCACATACCATTCATGAATGCCATTGAATGGATGACAAATATCCGGTCATGCCTGTTCCAGTTGCCTTACGGAGATCAGGCTCTGTTTATGAAAAAGGCCATGTTTAACAGAGTAGGCGGATTTCCAAATGTTTCCATTGCAGAAGACTTGCTCATTGTCCGGAGCCTTAAAAAATACGGACAAATCAGAACAACACAGGCATATGCCGTTACATCCGGCAGACGGTGGCAGCAGATTGGGATAACCAAGACAACATTGATAAATCTGACTATCATGGCGGGGTGTTACCTCGGTATTTCTCCAAACACCATGGCCTCATTATACATGGCATCTCAAAAAAGACAAAAACCCAATCAAAAAAGAGAGATATCTTAAAAAAAATGTGCTGCAATTTTTTCAAGGCCCTGCCCAACAAAAAATTCGGGTACTACTAATGAAAAGAGGGTCCTCACCTGTCTAAAACCAGCATTGCCGGATTTGTTTTACCAGCCTCGGCAAACAATGAAAACATACTGTACCCGGTAATACAGACCCGTATGTATGAAGGGCTTTCATATAAACAAAATACGCCAAGGCAAAAAAAGAAACATACATATGCATATAAATCATGCGTATAGACCAAGGAGGCAAAAGATGGCAAACACAAGTCCAAAAACCTTGCAAAATACCTGTTCCTGTTCAGGATCAAAAAAAACAACGCCTTTAACCAAAAGGATATGCTGGATATTGCAAGGATTAAGGATTAAGGCTCTACTGTTATGGCACCAGACAGGACGGACACACACAGACATCTGGCAAAAGTGGGCATTTGACACATGTATAATGCTGTTATCCTCTGTTTCTGTTTTATTTTTCATGGCAGGCTTCTCAAACGCCACAAACCCAGATATCACTGACAAAACAACAGCATATCTCGATTTTGAAGATGTGCTGCCTGATCATATCCCTGATGGCTGGAACACAGCATCTACCAATCCAACAGACGAACCCGCTGTCTGGCAAGTCATTGAAGACACCTCCGCTCCTTCTGGCAACAAAGTGCTTGCCCTGACAGATACAGGTCATTCTTTTGGCAACACATACAATCTGTGCTGGACAAAAAACATTTCTTTTATGAACGGAATTATCTCCGTAAAATTCAAGGCCAACAGGGGAGACGAAGACGAAGGTGGCGGTATTATATGGCGAGCCCAGGACCCCGATAATTACTATGTTGCCAGGTTCAATCCCTTAGAAGACAACTTCCGGATGTACTACGTCAAAAACGGAGTACGCCGTATGCTGGCCAGTGCACATATTGCCTTAGATGCCAAACGCTGGCATTCAATGAAAATTGTTGTTAATGGCAAAAGATTTGAATGTTATCTGAACAGCAAGAGGCTGTTGAGTATAACCAGCAGTGTATTCAATCGGCCTGGAGGCGTGGGTCTATGGACAAAGGCGGATGCTGCCACCTCATTTGATGATTTCAAGGTAATCACAGAACCATGAAAACTGATGCAACACGATAAGGATAACGTACAAATCACTTCAGTTCCACCCAACATACAAGCTTTCCCTAAACCCGGGAGAAACCGATTCTCATGTCCTGTAATACAACTGCAATAAAAGATATTTTTCGTCTTCTGTTGTTAATCGCAATTCCAACAATACCCTTGCTGCTCCCCGCGTGTGCCAGAAACAATCAGGAGATCAAAACTCTTACCGTGTATGTCTCGGAAGATCAGGTATTTTCAGAACCCATCCTGCAGGACTTTGAAAACCAGACTGGTATCAAGATCAAGGCAGTTTATGATACAGAAGAAACCAAAAGTACAGGGGCAATGAACAGGCTGATTGCCGAAAAAGACAACCCGCAGGCCGATGTATATTGGGCAAATGAACCTATCCGCGCTGAAATCCTGAAACAAAAGGCAATCTCCGCTCACTACGTTTCTCCAGAAGCCAAAAACATTCCCTCCATGTTCAAGGACCCCCAGGGCTACTGGACGGGATTTTCTGCCCGTGTGCGGGTCTTTATTGTAAACACACAAAACAAAAACAAACCCTTATCCATTTCCGATTATCTTGACCCGCGCTGGAAAGGCAAGACTGTTATAGCCAATCCCCTGTTTGGAACTACCACATCAGAGATTGCCGCCTTGTTTACTGTTTGGGGAGACAAACGGGCCAAAGCCTTTATGATGGGCATGAAAAAAAACATGGTTGCTATTTCTACCAGCAACGGAGAAAGTGCCGATTTTGTGGCTGCAGGACGGTATGCATTCAGTCTGGTCGACAGTGATGACGCAACAAACCGGTTGCGCCAAAACAAACCGGTAGCCATGGTTTATCCTGACCAGCAACCCGGAGGCATAGGCTGCTTTGTGGTACCCAATGCTGCTGTACTGATCAAAGGTGCACCTCATCCTGAAATGGCAAAAAAGTTTATTGACTTTCTGCTTTCCCCGCAAACCGAAAGCAAACTCGCCTTTGCCGACTGCGCACAAATCCCTCTGCACCAGGGAGTCAGGATACCACCTGAGATGAAACCCCTTTCCAGCATCAGAATAATGCGGGTTGATTATGCCCGGATAGCAAAAAAAATGATTGAGATTCAACCATTTCTTAAATCCTGGGTCGGGTTGTAATGCAAAAACGTATTGTCTTGATCCTAACAGCAGGACTGATAGTGGCGATCGGACTGCTCCCTGTTATTTCCATGGTGCTTAAAAGCGTCATCATGGATGGACATTTCAGTCTTGAAGCATATCATGGACTAATGAGTTCAAAACGGCAATGGATCCTGCTCAAACACAGCCTGACCCTTGCCACACTGGTAATGATCCTTACCACAGTTATTGGTGTGCCAACAGGCATTTTACTTGGTAAAACCAATATCCCCTTGCGCAAATTCTTTTTGATTGTACTTACTGTTCCATTACTGCTGCCCCCATACATCATAGCAGTCTCCTATTCTGATTTACTGGGACAAGAAGGCCTGCTTATGCCTCTGCTTGGGGAGGTATTTATACATCATACCAGCCAATGGCTTTTTGGCCTGCCCGGATGTACACTTGTTCTGTTTTCCGCCTTTTTGCCCATTCCGGTTGTTCTAACCATTGCCTTCCTCCGTACTGTCAATCCACACATGGAAGAGGCAGCACGGCTTGCCGCCAGTTGGGGGAAGGTGCTCAAAGGAATTACGCTTCCTATGATTATGCCAGGTATTCTGTTTTCCGCCCTGCTGGTTTTTCTCCTGACCTTTGGTGAGTTTGGCGTTCCAAACTTCTTGAGATATGATGTCTTTCCAGTAGAGAGTTTTATTCAATTTTCCGCCTTTTACAATTTTCAGGCTGCCACGGCAACAAGCATGCCAATGGCAGTTATTACGTTTCTTGCCCTGCTGATTGAAACATACCTCTTACGCAAACAAACCTGTCAAATTCAGACTGCGCAAGACAACAGACAAATACCGGTTATCTATCTGCAGCGCTCCCATATTCCACTTACTATTGCCGCAGGCCTTATGGCACTGTTCATTACAATCGTACCTGTTTTTACGTTGATTATCAAATCAGCCGATCCGGCAATTTATGCACAGGCCATAAACAAGGCTGGAAACAGTTTGCTCCGCAGTATAACCTATGCCGGGATATCTGCAACACTCCTTACTGTTTTAGGCCTTCTTACAGGATACCTGATCCAGACCCGTGCACTTAAGATATGGCGCACCATTGATTCCCTGACCATTTTTCTCTTTGCTTTACCCGGAACAGTAATTGGTATAGGATTGATCAGTTTATGGAATACTTCCTGGACAAATTTTATCTATGCATCTCCACTTATTATCTTGCTGGGATACCTGGCCAAATACACAGCCATTACCAGCAGAATCTCTGTTAACCAGCTGGCCAAGATCTCACCATCCATGGAAGAGGCAGCTCAGGTGGCCGGAGCCACATGGCTTCGCCGCATGATATTTATTATCATTCCTCTGTCCCGACAGGGGCTTATTGTCGCCTGGCTAACCGGTTATGTTTTCTCACTAAGGGATACAAGTATTACCATGATGGTCTATCCGGCCGGACACGACACACTGCCTGTGCGTATCTTCACACTGATGGCCAATGGATCTCCGGAAATGATTGCCTCCCTTTGCATCATACTTGTTCTGGCAACCCTGTTGCCCTTGGGAATCATATCACTGCCGGCCCTGCTGAAAAGACCTGAATGATTTCCAGAAACTGATCCGTGAACAGGCACCATGTATGGACATTAAAGTTATTGAACTGAATTCCGTATCAAAATCCTACAATAACCATATTGCCATAGACAACTGTTCGCTGAATATTGTACAGGAAAAACGGGTTGTAATCTTGGGGGCATCCGGGTGTGGAAAGACAACCATCCTGAGATTAATCGCAGGATTCATTGCACCGGAAACCGGAAGTATCCGTTTAAACGGACAGCAGGTTTCAGCAAACAACAAGATTCTGGTGCCACCAGAAAAACGAAACATCGGTATGGTCTTTCAGAATCTGGCCCTTTGGCCTCACCTTTCTGTACATGGTAATCTGGCCTTTGGATTAAAGGTACAGGCCGTCCCGGAAAAAGAACGGGAAAAACGCATTTACAATATGCTGAAACTGGTAGGCTTGTCCAGGCTCGCACAACGCAAGCCATCAGAACTTTCGGGGGGACAGCAACAACGGGTAGCTTTGGCACGTGCTCTGATTCTGAACCCTGATATTATATTGATGGATGAGCCTCTTTCCAGTCTTGATGAGGATTTGAACATACGGCTGCGTACAAAGATAGTCGAGCTGCAGGAAAACCTAGGTTTCACACTCCTTTATGTAACCCATAACCTGCAGGAGGCATTCAGTATCGCCCATACAGTGGTTCTCCTGAAACATGGCAGGGTAGAATTTCAGGGCAGTGTCAAACAGGCCAAAAGGTTATGGCAAAGGCAGTAAACCAATCAGGCCACACAACAAACCGGATTTTCAACTGAAATTAAAGGAATACAGTTCTTATGAAAGAAAAAAACAACCTGCCGGATCTTAATGGCATAAAAATTCTGCTGCTGGATGATAATCCAGCAAGTAAAAACACTCTTGCCGTATCAATGCAGACTATGGGAGGAAGGGTTGCCATTGCAAATGGACTTCAAGAAGCAAAATCCATGCTTGAATCCACTTCATTTGATGTCATGCTTGCCAACCTTAAACTTAAAGAAGGCACAGGTCTTGATCTTTTACCGGAATTCCAGAAACACTATCCAAACAGTCTCTGTTATCTTATCACCGGTCACAATGCAATCACCAGTGCGATACTGGCCATACAGCAAGGAGTCAAAAACTATATTCACAAATCGGTTGATCCGGTTGCCCTTGCCCGTCGTATGCAATGTGACCTTCCAGCCCGCACCTCGTTCTGCCTGGAAAATCGCCTAAATCCATATTTGCTTTTCCGGGATCCTATCATGAAAGAGGCTCTGGCAGATATTCCGAGATTCGCAGCCCTGGATGAACCTGTCCTGATCTATGGGGAAACAGGAACCGGAAAGGAGTTGGTAGCAATAGCCATACACAAGATCAGTCCCCGGGGCAATGGTCCATTTGTAGCTGTAAACTGCGGGGCAATTCCTGAATCAATGATAGAAAGCGAGCTGTTCGGCCATGAACGGGGAGCATTTACAGGGGCAAATTCATTGCATCGGGGCAGGTTTGAACAGGCATCAGGAGGCACACTGTTTCTCGATGAAATAGGAGAAATGCCTCTTCAGGCCCAGATCAGATTATTGCGAGTACTGGAAGAACGGACCATTCAGCGTATTGGCGGAGAAGTTCCCATACCTATAGATATCCGTATTGTAGCTGCTACCAATCGCAATCTCCACGAGCGTGTCAATGCCGGTCTGTTTCGCCAGGATCTTTTCTACCGACTGGATGTCCTGCAAATACAACTGCCGTCACTAAAAAAACGCAGACAGGATATCATCTTGCTGGCCCATCATTTTTTACTTAGAACCATTGAAGAAATGGGACAAAATACGGAAGTTCCGTTTTTTACTCCTGAGGCTGAGGCAATGTTGCTTGACCATTCATGGCCTGGAAATATTCGGGAATTGCGCAATGCCATGACCCGCCTGGCAGTACGTCTTCCCAAAAACATCAAGGAAATATCACCTCAATTAATGAAAACAATCCTGCCAGACATTGATATAGATAAAGGGTGTTCAGATGATAACGGTGATTATATCTGCATACCAGCAAACGCTACCCTTGCCCAGGCAGAACAAATACTGATTGATGAGGCTCTCAAACGTGCAAACTTCAATCGAAAAAAGGCCGCCAGACAACTGGGAATTGGTGAACGCACCCTGCGAAGAAAACTTAACAACAAATAAAAACGTATAAATCTCCCGTTTCTGGCCGCCCAAACAAGCAGATAACGGCCTAAATGGCCGCACACGTTGCTGGCTGCGTCCAACATATCAAGCTATCTTCCTGATTTTACTATCCTTACATAACCAGGCACACATCTTGCTGTATCATTGTCACACTTTCACAAATAATCATTTTTACCAATAATATTTCAGGCAGTTTCATATGCAAAAGAAATGAACTTTTTATAAAACCATAATAATCCTAAGGAGGTTACCATATGATTTACTACAAAAAAACGTACCGGACGACCATATTATGTTTGCTGGCAGCAGGAGGCCTGCTCTTTACCAACCCTGTTCTGGCTGTAAATAAAACAAAAAACAGACCTGCTGACAATATTGAGAAAATAGCAAAAGGTGTCAAAAAAGACATCCGCAAGGAAGCAGTAAAAAAACAGGAAACAATTGTAAAGGAAGCAGTGGCAGCACTTCTTCAGACAAAAAAGGCTATTGAGGCGCTGAACAAAAAAAACAAGCAACAGGCCCTTGATGCCCTGGCAATGGTTACAGGAAAACTGGACATTGTAATAGCCCGGAAGCCTGATCTTGCTAAAGCTCCAATAGATGTAAGGGTTGAAACATATGATCTGATAAGTTCAGTAGATACCATCAAGAAAACCATTAAAACAGCAAAGGAGCTACTTGACGACGGCAAAGTTCAAGAAGCACGGGAACTGTTAATGGGAATGGTTTCAGAGATAGATATTATTGTCACATCCATTCCCTTGGCCACTTACTCTGCCGGCATCAAGGATGTGGCAAAACTGGTAGATCAGGAAAAATACAAGGAAGCCAAAGACAAGTTATACGATCTGCTTTCAACGTTGATAATAACGCGAAACATAATACCTCTTCCCATACTCAGGGCTGAAAGAATGCTCAAAAGGGCAGAGAAACTCGCTACAAAAAAGAACCGTACCAAAGAAGAAAACAAAAAGTTAAAACGTCTTCTTGCAGATACCAGGACACAGCTTGAAATTTCCGAAGCACTCGGTTACGGAAGCAAAAAGGAATACAAGAAATTTTACAAACAGATCGACGAAATCGAGGAAAAAACTGCTAACGGAAAATTTGGCAAGGGCTTTATGGACAAGCTGAAGGCATCTTTAAAAACATTCAAGGAAAAAATTTTCAACACAATAAAACCCGAGAACAGGTAAGCAGAGACACAAGCAGGCATAATTGACAATACTGGAACAGATAGGGAAAGAATCTCCTGCCCTGTCTGTTTCAGACATGAAACATGACGATAAAGAGATCCAATCTCTTGCAAACTTTCATATGATGCCTTCTCAGACAGGTCCTATCTGCAAATGAGACACCCTGTTCAAAATCAAGGCATCCTGAACTTTTAAGCCCAAAAACGTGTTGGGATATTTCAAAGATTAAGGCAGGAGCATACTACCAATCCGGGCAAAACAATCCTTTACATACGGACGAACTTAACCCTGGCCAAAGGTTCTTGGGGATCTGAAAAATCATGCACTACCCAACAGATGCATTACAGATCAGTAACCCTGCCAATTATCTGTTTCAGGAGAACAAATCATGAACAATATGAATAATGAAAAAACAATTACCGGTGTCATGGTAGATCTGGAAGAACTGCCCCATAAATGGAAATGGCTCTTGGCCCTTGGCATTCTTATGTTGCTGACCGGCAGTATCGGTCTGTTCATGAGTGTTATTATGACACTGGCAACTGTGGTCTTCTTTGGAATTATCATCCTTGCCAATGGAACATGCTCACTTATCCAGACAATTGCTGACAAAGAAGAAAAATGGCATGGCCGCATTGTGCATGTACTACTGGCAATACTCTATATAACATCCGGCGTATTAATACTCATCAATCCGGTTGCAGCCTCGCTCATTCTCACCCTGTTTCTATCAGGAACATTCCTTGCTATGGGTATTATTCGTATAGTTTATGGATTTCGCCTGCGCAAACTTGGATGGAAATGGCTAATGCCAATATTTATAGGCCTTGCAGATATTATTTTTGCTGTTGTTATTGGTCTGAGCTGGCCGATTTCAGGTCTATGGGTAATAGGATTATTTGTCAGCATTGAACTTATCATGTATGGCTGGATGCTGACATTTACAGCCATTGCTGTCCGCAAGCTTGACCGCAACAAAACAGACCGTGGGCACTAATAAGTTGACAATCAATAAATGAGATTTGCAAGGTCAAGCAAACCAAGCTATTACGTGAAGGCGTGCAAATATCCCGCAGATTGACACCAAGACATGAAAACTATCTAAAAAAGGAGGATATTATCATTATGGTGATGGGCATTAAACAGTTTCAGAAACTGTTCCGTGAGGCAGCTAAACTTAACATAGACAAAAATGACATAAAACGGCTCAGTGATTTCGTGAGCAAACAGTTACATAATCTTCTTGTTCTTGGCCAGGTAACAGCCAGTATAAATGGACGGGATATCATAGATTATCAGGACATCCCAATTACGGCAGGATTGCAACAGGCAATTCGTGATTTCAAAGGATATAATGAAGAATTATCTCTCTCTCCTATCCTGGAACAACAGGCAAAATTACCGCCACTCAAACTGGGAATCTCTGATATGCTGGAGAAAAAGATACCTGAACTTGTTGGAGGTATAACAGTCAGCCTGGCCAAAGTTTTTAAAGCTATCAAGCCGGAATTGAAAAATCCCGGCACAGAGGAATGGCAACAGGTAGAAGAAATATATCACATCCTCCTGTAGCCTTATAATATTAACAGCCTGTTTTTCCGTAATCTCTGAGTGCTCCCCTGTGCCTGGCCTGACACATCAAGGCGCCCCTGGATTGCGGAATGTGGCTATCTTATAAAACCAAAACAGTGCCTGGTATAATGCCAACGGTAAAAGGATATTTCCCCTGTTCTGTTGCAGGAATATCTGCCCTTACAGCAGATATTCTGCCGAAAGATCCTTTTACCGCCTTTTTATCGAGATTTTATACAACAAAATTCACTTTGTTAGTCATCAGGAATAATCATGGGTACCCAATATCACTTTGATCCCCGTCTTTTTTTCCAGTATCTCAGCCATGTTTTTGGCATCTGTATACGGGCAGTCCGGCTTGGCATTTGCCATACAGCTACTCATATATATCTTGTCCGGTTTTATTTCGGATAATTTGATAGCCATGCCTGTGTTAGAAGCAAGTGTCCGACCAGGACATTCACATTTAACAAAGGCTATAACCTGGGAAGGCCCTTCAAAATGCCCATCTCCCATAGCTGCAGCCTTAAGACACCGCCATTCTCCAGGGCATCCATAGCCACTATCCATGTAAGAACCGCATGCAACAATAACCACTTTTTCCATAACTATCTCTCCTTGAATTCATACAAAACACATATTTATTTTTTTGCAGTATTTGAGATATAGTCAATAATCTTCTCAAATTCTTCTGTAAAGGCCAAAGGTTTATCCTTTATGTCTGCCAGCCTGCCTTCATCGCCAGCCAAAACAACTTCCGGTTCAATAGGCAATCTTCCCAAAAACGTCAACCCCTCCTTTTTGGCTACGGATTCACCCCCATGAGACTTAAACAGATCTATCTTTTTCCCACAGCCAGGGCATATCAAACCACTCATATTTTCTATGATACCCAATATATCCATCTTAACCTGACGGCAGAAATTAATGGATTTTCTTACATCAGCCAAAGATATTTCCTGAGGCGTAGTTACTATAATGGCCTTGGCATCAGGGATGGTCTGAGCCACAGTTAAAGGCTCATCCCCTGTTCCCGGAGGAGAATCCACTATGAGGAAGTCAAGCTCTGGCCACTCTATATCCGCAATAAATTGCCGTATAACACCTATCTTGATAGGCCCCCTCCATATGGTTGCCCTGTCCCTATCATCACCCATCAGAAATTCAATGGAAATAACACTGAGATTAGGGATACCTGCAACAGGAAATATCTTGCCAGGAGTACCTGCAGGCTGAATCTTACCCTTTATACCGAGAAGTCTTGGTATGCTGGGACCGTGAAGATCTACATCTATAAGGCCGGTCTTGTAGCCAGCTTTGGCCAAAGCAATGGCAAGGTAGGCAGCAACACTGCTTTTTCCAACACCTCCCTTGCCACTCATAACAAGCAACTTGTTTTTTACCTTACCCAAACGTTTTTTTATTTCATTATCCTGCTCATCATATTTATCATTCTTGTTCATACTGCATCCACCACTTGTCATAACAGTCAACCCTCCTGATTATCATAGTGTTTGTTTTTATCAAGATCTAATCTATACGGGTTTATACTCATAACCGGCACGCTTGATTCCTTTATCACATGCGCAGCCACACTTCCAAAAAGAATCCTGTCAAGGCCCTTTCTGCCATGTGTACCCATGATAACAATATCCATATTCTCGGTCTTTATATAGTTCAATATCTTTTCAGCCGGATCACCTATCAATACCTGCGTTTTACAGGCAGGATATCTTTTGAAATATTTTTTTACAAACTCATCCATACTCTTTTCTCCAGCCTTCAGGACCTCACCCTCAAACGATATAATTGATGTCTCGGTAACATCAAAAGATGTGAGAGGTAAAAGACTGCGAACAACAAATATCAGATGAATCTCAGATTTGAACTTCTCCACCATTGTTACTACCCAAGGCACGATCATAGGAGAAACTTCCGAAAAATCAACTGGAAACAATATCTTTTTGAAACCTTTCATAATCTCCTCCATTGTTCATGAAAATATTCAGGTTGAAACCTCTCAAATATTATCACAGAGACTCACATCGTATATATTCAAAAAGCGAGACATGTTTTAAAACATAAAGGAAAAATGCTTCCAGTATGACATAACCTTTGATACTTTTTTACATGGGAGTCATTGTAGGCTCACCGTAGAGGCTGAATTTTAACCAGTCAAATGCAAACAGCATAAGCTCCACATCATCATACTTTAACCTGTCAATTTTTTTGCTGTCTTCAAAAAAGTGAGAAAAAAAACTGCTATGAAACACAAACTCCCTGAACCTGTCCAGATTATATGATGCCATAAAGAACATCTGTATTTTTTTTGTAACATCCACATCCGATCCAAGGTCTTTGTCTGAAGTAACAATTTCTATCCATTTGTTGTTCATCTCACTGTACTGCTTCAATCCCTCATGGTTGAGCCATTCATCCAGAGACCAGAGCCTGTTCTCCTTAAACCCCATACAATGGGGTTCTTTTACCATAAAAAACTTCTCCTGTATTCCCGCTTTCAGATTGGCCATAGTAGATGCCCTGGCCAAAGGATACAATCGGCATGCTCCCGGACGATCATCATAAATAACACAACCATCAGGGCTGACAAAAGGACATCTTTTCTCCTTATCATCATTCATTTTAAGGATTACTACCGGAAATTTCATCCTGTCTTTTAAGATTGTATCAGTATACCTTTCAAGAAATTCCTGGGAATGAAATCCGAGCCTGTTTTTGACACGAATCACATCGTATGGTGTTAAAACGAGCTGAAGTCTTGCACAACACTTAGTGAAACATGAAATACCCTTATAACAGTTGAACCTGAAAGAATTCCCCTCAAATGCCCTGAAGATATCATGCCTGTTATCTGTCATTACCATTATCCCCTTTTTTAATGTCCCATCCTGAACACAGCATGCCCGGGCGTCAGGCATCAACTATCTTGCAGGCTATCCTCCTCAGGAACAGCTTCAGGTCTTACCTGGAATGTCTTTTGTCCAAGTATGCCAAATTTGATCCAATCAAAAGAAAATTTCAAAAGATCCAAATCGTTTCTTTTAATCTTTTCTATGGTAGCAGAATCCACTTCAAATTTGGATAAAAAGGAACTGTTAAACACAAATTCCCTGAATTTATCCAGATTGTAAAGGGCCATGAATACCATCTTGTAAATCTTGGGATTATCAATATCAAGAGACTGGGCGCGAAGAGGATTTATCACTTCGGAAAAAAGTTCATTAACCTCCTCATATATCGGAATCCCCTGTTCAACCAACCAGTCAGATATACGCCAGGATACATCTTCAGACAGACCTTTACATCGAGATCTATCTGTAATGTAACGGAATGTTCCGTCGTCATTAATATCCAGCGGAAACATACGACAGGGCCAGGGCCGATCATCATATATATGACATCCATCTTCTGAAACAAAGGGACACTTCTTGTCATCTTCATTCATTTTCAGCATGACTAACGGAATCAATTTGTTCTTATTTGTAAAAATTAGTGTATATTTGTCCAGAAATTTGTCAGACGACATTTCTAAAGAATTCTTCAGTCTCATAACATCGTATGGTGTCAGAATAATAGTAACATCCTGGCAGCACTGAGTAAAACAAGTCACTCCAGGCATACAGTTAAACCTAAAAATATCCCCTATATCCATCCTTACCGGATTTTCTGTCTTATCCATTTATAAAATCCTTGTGTCTGTTATTGTGAATAGAAACATCAAGCTCCTTACAACTGTCCAATTCTGCAACAGCCCCTAATAATGACAGGGCATTAAAAATCCTTTGACTTTGATCTGTTAATAAGGTAAATGACATCATACATTATTAACTGGTTGAAATATAATCTAAAAACTACCTTCAGCACCCATTGGGACAATAATGGTCTGTTTACATTAAACCCTGTGTTCAAGACAATTCACAAACAATTCTGATTCCTCACTGTAACAGCTATCCATTTTTTTGTTTCATCAAATCTGGATTCAATCCAAGTATGTGAAAAGTAACAGGGGACAACAAATTACGTCAATGAAATTATGAGGGAAGGTTTTATGACACGAGTTTCAAAAGCACAACATTTTATTGTATGCCATGACCATAACACCTGCAAGGTGTTACAGTTTTTAAACAACCACCGGCAAATCAAGCCACCTCACGTGCATATATTATAAGATACAGGAGGATCATAATGAAAGAAAAAACTTTATCAATTATCAAGCCAGATGGTGTAGCAAGAAATTTGACAGGAACAGTTATCAGCAGATTGGAAAAAGAGGAAATAAAAATCACAGCAATAAAAATGATCCACATGACCAAGAAACAGGCCAAGGGTTTTTACAAGGTGCATGAAGGAAAACCTTTCTTTGAAAGCGTTACTGATTTCATGTCCTCCGGCCCTTGTATAGTCATGGTGCTTGAAGGAGAAAACGTAATCAAGCGATACCGGGACATTATGGGAGCAACCAATTATAAAGAGGCCCTGCCTGGAACCATACGACATGACTTTGCAACAGACATTGAAAAAAACATAGTACATGGATCAGATTCAAAAGAAAACGCTGAAACAGAAATAGGCTATTTTTTCAGCCAATTGGAAATCATGTCCCAAGACCACTGATCATCCTGACAGCAAAAACATTTAGCCCTTTATCCCATGCCCTTGTATATGGTATCTACCCACCTGCCATTAATTTGTTCAGCTTCCCTGAAGCTGAACAAAACTGAATATCCTGTAAAGGGCTAAATCTGCTACAACCATATCAAACACAGACCTTTATCCTGTAAACATCAGACAGAAAAAAAGACAGGGCCAAGATGCTTTTAATAAATACAGGCATCTTCGCCCTGTCTTTCAATCATTACAGTTCTTAAATCCTGGCAAAAAACAAGATATTCCTTAAAAAACCATTGTAACCGGCCAATATATCTATCAAGCAAAAAGATCTTACTTTGTTTTATTCTTTGATTTTTCCTGCTTTTCCTGCTTTTCCTCTTTAAGCTCTTCAATCTCTTTTTTAAGGGTTTCAACTTCTTCTTTCAGTTTGCTTTCCTGGCTTTCAAAAGGTTCAGCCTCTTTTTTATCCTTGATTTCTTCCATTCCCAGATATGCAGCCAAGGCCCCACCCATAATTAGCATAAGAGGAATAGACCCTGCCAATACTATAAAAAACTCCTTCCACCATATAATAATTCCCATAAGACCTAAAACTAATGCTGCAACACCTCCACCTAATGCTACCATAACAAAACTCCTTATTAGAAATTTAAAAAATTTAACAACCAAGTGAACATGTGCTGAAGAGCCACAAAAACTTGCAGACACTTTATGTGACAATTCAACATGCTCTCAACTAATCAAAACCAATTATAACTGTAAAACCTTAAAGGATAAGGGTTAAAAATGTCAAGCTTTTTAATAACAGGGATTAAAAGCAACCTGTAATATCAGGCTGCCCCTGAAAAAAATCAAGCCGCAGACAAAGACCGGTCTGGATACAGGTCATGCCGACTCATCTAAAAAAGGGATTGTAAAGCCGCTCTCTGCCAATAGTAGTGTTTGGCCCATGCCCGGGATATACCCTGAGATCATCACCAAGCGGAAATATTTTTTGTTTTACCCCCCTAATCAAAAGATTATGATCCCCCCCGGGAAAATCTGTTCTTCCTACAGAACCTGCAAAAAGGGTGTCTCCTGTAAAAACAGCGCCAGGAGCATAAAAGCACACTCCTCCCGCAGAATGTCCAGGGGTATGAATAACCTTTATTTCATATATTCCAACTGAAATAACCTGACCATCAAAAAGACTTCCATCAGGAGGGAATCCCAGACCTCCTGAATCAAGAGGGTGTATCATAACAGGTGCACCTGTTATCCTTTTTAATTCTCCTGCAGCACCTACATGATCGATATGGCCGTGTGTAATAAGGATATACGATATTTTAAGCTGCAATCCTGATATCTCTTTTACAATCCTGAAGGCTTCATCTCCAGGATCAATCACCACTCCCTCTCCTGTCCTTTTATCTCCCAAGATATAACAGTTGGCCTGATATGCACCAACAACAATTTTTCTTAACATATTGAAAAAGCCCCTTTACAAAACAGCATTATGGACACAAGGCAAATCACACACTATTTTGCATATTCAACTGCCCTGGTTTCACGAATTACAATGACTTTTATCTGACCTGGATAGGTAAGCTCCTTTTCTATTTTTTTTGCTATATCCTTGCATAACATATAGGCCTGATCATCATCCACAAGACCACCTTCAACCATCACACGAACCTCCCGGCCCGCCTGAATGGCAAATGATTTGGTAACACCTTTAAAAGACATTGCGATCTTTTCAAGGTCTTCCAGTCGTTTAACATAAGATTCCAGCATTTCCTGGCGCGCCCCTGGCCGGGCCCCTGACAGGGTATCTGCAGCCTGAACCAGAACATCCAGAACAGATTCAGGAGGAATTTCTTCATGGTGTGCAGCAATTGCATGTACTATCTTCTTTGATTCACCATATTTTCTGGCCAAATCTGCTCCTATTTGTGCATGAGTCCCTTCCACTTCATGATCCACAGCCTTTCCTATATCGTGGAGCAAGCCTGCCCTTTTGGCCTGTTTTATATTCAGGCCTATTTCTGCTGCCATAATACCGCAGATAAAGCTCACCTCCTTAGAATGCTGAAGTACATTCTGTCCATAACTTGAACGATATTTCAAACGGCCGATAAGCTTGATCAGCTCCTTATGTATTCCATATACACCAACATCAAAGGCCGCCTGTTCTCCTGCCTTTTTTATTGATGCTTCTATCTCTTCCCTGACCTTGGAAACAACATCTTCAATTCTGGCAGGATGTATTCTTCCATCGTATATCAATCTTTCCAAGGAGATTTTGGCGATTTCACGTCTGACCGGATTGAACCCCGACAGTATAACCGCTTCAGGCGTATCATCAACAATAACATCAATTCCTGTGGCAGCTTCAATTGCCCGGATATTTCTGCCCTCCCTGCCAATAATCCGGCCCTTCATTTCCTCATTAGGCAGAGCAACCACTGAAACCGTATTCTCCGCCACATAATCGCTGGCATATCTTTTCACGGCAAGGGCAAGGATATCTTTTGCCTTACGATCAGCCATTGCCCTTGTTTCGCTTTCTATAGACCGCATGGTTTGAATCGCTTCGTTTCTGGCCTCCCTTTCCATGGATTGCAAAAGAAGATCCTTTGCATCTTCACTTGACATACCGGAAAGTTTTTCAAGCTGTTCCCTCTGTTCGGCAATCAATCTGTCAAGTTCTTCTTCCTTTTGCCTGATCTCCTTCATCTTATCTTCAATAAACCTGTCTTTTTTAGAAAGCTGCTCCTCCCTTGCATCCAACTGGTATGTCTTGCGATCCAAATTCTCTTCCTTGTGGAAGATTCTCTTTTCCTGCGCCAACAGATGTTCTTTTTTTTGTTTTGTCTCTTTCTCAAATTCCAATTTCATCTGATAAAGAGCATCTTTTGCCTGGAGTTCAGCCTCTTTTCTGGTTGCCAACGCCTCTTTTTTTGCCTGATCAATTATATTCCTAGAATACTGTTCAATGGATTCAATCCTGTGTTCAAGAAATCTCTTCCTAACAAAAAAACCTGCTATAAAGCCGGCAACAAGGCCCATTAAGATAATCAATACCGTATAAATCATGTTCATAATAAAATGAGCTCCTAAATTAAAACCTAAATCATAAAGAAATAAGCAAACAATAAAACGTATGCAAAAAAATACCTCATAATTGCAGAATACAGCCTTGGATTATATGTCTCTGATTACCAAACTCCAGACCCATAAGATTAGGATTATACTTAAAATTCCGATTCAAGATTCAGAATCAGAAAATAATTTCAAAAAGGCATCTTTCTGCAGGATTTCCATGGACAGGTATCTTTTCCCAAATCAAGAGACAGAAAGAAAAACAACAACAAACCAGTCAGTTTCCATCCATAAATGGCCTTTTTGCACAATCTCTGGTGTCAATCTGCAGGATTCAGTGAGAGACTTCTGTACACCTCTGCATAATCCCTTGATTTTTCCTCCGGGGTGCAGGTCCTGCGGACCGGAGGCTTGATCCTGTATAAAAACGCTTAGTTATGGGTTAGAAAAACCATACAGTGACCAAGATCCTTTTCTGGATGGAAACCAGTTAATATTAAAGGATAATCCCTGCGAGTAACACAAGGTCACAGTAAAGGCATGAATGACCTGACATAATATTCTTTTATGCAAGAGATTGATCTTGCGTAAGACAGTATCATAAAAAGAGGAAAATCAGGAGAGACGCCCAACAGAAGAGAACCAGGCAGTTGGTTTCCATCCATAAATGGCCTTTTTGCACAACCTCTGAGCCTGCCTGTACAGATAGGCAGACAGGTTAATATGCGGGATTAGTCTCACCTGTCTGTGCATTATCTGTTTACCGTTAAAGGCAAGACAGAGTTGCAGGCAGACATCTTGTGTGCTTCTGTGTTAATAACCCCTCTTGTTTCCGATCTTGCACAAAAAATCTCATTTATGGACAGAAGGCCATAAAATGACCCAAAAATTGATTGATGGATATCAGTTACTTGATAAAAAGGTCTCGAAAATACGCTTACTATCAAAAACAAACATAAATACATCATATTAGATTAGGACAAAAAAATACAGCCCCCACAATAAAGCAGAGGTGGCAATACTGTATAATAAAACAGATTCAATATAGTCCCTGACGCATAAAAATATGGTGTTTTCAGCTCTCCCTGCATAAATTCAATGTCCCCTAAGAATAAAAACAGGGTCTGTATTTTGACATCATTTCTGTATAACCTTACGATAAATTATTCAAAGATAGAAACCTGTTGCTTCTATTGCTGATTACATATAAAAATCATACACATATGAAGCTATATTTTCAAAACCTGCATTTATATGCCCAACAACAATCTTTTGTCATAACAGGCAAACCTGGCCTGTTGTTTCCAGAGCCAGAAATTTCTGACCTGCAAGAAACATCCAGAACATATTATGTTTACCCGATCCGGGATATAATTACCATCCATCTGCAAATCAATTAAGGGCAACTCAGAGTTTCTGATCCAAAACGGGATATTCATTATAACATCTTGAAGATAAAGAGATTACAGAACCACAAAATGTTTTACAACTGATCCCTTAAGCTTTGTCTACCGCACCCGGCCTGAAAAGGCTCAGAGCGTGCAAAAAACAACTATTTGGAGATGGAAAGCAACCAACTGTCATTTTTTTCACAAAGGTTTATTTCTGAAAAAACTGTTATTCTCAAACAGCATCTCATCAAAAGATCCAGCCAAGACATAACAAAGCTGTCAAGGAGTTACAACATAGGCAAAACAAAAGATTACATTAATAAACAACACGGCTTCTGTCTGTCCGACAATGGATCTAATAAAAAATTTTAAAAACTGCCTGAACGACCTGTTCAACAAAATTTTTTAATTCAGGACACAGCTTGCATTACATTGAATAATACGCTCTTCATAAAAATTGCACAGACAGAATTTCATTGCAGCAACAAGGCATACATGTCTACCAGGGCAAAACATCATATTACACAAAAGATTTGCATAAGATCATTGTTTGCCCGATCTCTATATCAGACTCAGAGCTTAATCCCGGTGCCTGATCTTTCGGATCTATTAACATAGTTATCCTTTATTTTAATCTCCTACAATAGAATCTATCTGGTTATTTAACAATGCAGCCCGTTTTTGTATATTCCTTACTGTATCAACACCTTTTTTCTGCACCTGAAAATATTCATTGGCAATGTCAAATGCAGCCAATATGGCAATATGTTTTTCTGACAGACCGTTAGTTTCTGATTTTATCTCCCTTAATTTATTGTCTACATAACGTGCGATCTCCTGAAGTTCCACTTCGGCAATATCACTTTTTATTACATATTCATGATCAAGAATTCTGACCCTGATCAACTTTTCCAAAAGCAGTTCTCCTAGATATCAATCTGATCCATTTTATTCAAAATAGAACTAATTTTCTGTCTTGCAAGGTCTTTCTTTTCTTTAAGAGATTCAGTTTCATGTGTCAGACTGTCAACCTGTGACTCCAAATGCTCAACCTTTTCTCTCAATGAATTTCTTTCCTCTTTCAGAGAATTCAACTTCTCGATAAGACGATCAACCTTTTCTTCTAACAACTGAAACTGATCGTTCTGTTCGTTGATACCTACATTGACTTCTGTATTATCTGTATTAGTAAACACATCCATTGTTATGTTCTCCCTTTTTGTAATATCAAGACTCAAAGAATAGAGCAGACAAACGGCATAACCAAATTTAAGCATACCACACCCGTAGTTATGAAAACGCCGTCTGTTTCTTAAATACGGCTCTGTATGTCTGTACGGTAAATCAGTCTGCAGACAAAAACAAACATCTGAAAACACAATATGCAGGCATATATAACACCCTGAAATTCCAGCAAAAAACCTTAAAAAACAGTATAAAACCAACTTTTATCTTAACCTGAAGATATAAAAAGTCAACAAAAAAGGGCAACCATCCAAAACGGCTGCCCTTTCCCATAACACCAATAACACCAAGTTTTTTGTCAAACTTAAAATCTTGCTATCTGATTTTGAAAAATATTAAATGAGAGGAAATATCTATTCACTGCCTGTTCACGTTCAAACTTATGATCTGCAAGACCTGCATCACCCAAAAGAAAGGCTAACATGATCCTGCCATAAATATTGTAAATATTTCAAGGAGTAAAAGTTGAGTGCGGGCTGCCCGGCATATTCCCGCAAAGATATATCACAAAAAAAGCAGATAAAATAAAAAAACCCTTTAATTGCTTTGAGCCTCTGCCGCTTTAAGGCGGGCACGTGCACGTCTCAAGGCAGCTTCCGCCCTTTCAACGTCAATTTTATCTGTTTCCTTGCTCCTTGAAAGTCTGTCCTGAGCCCTTTCCATAGCCTTTCTCGCTCTCTCTACGTCTATCTTTGAAACATCTTCCGCTGAATCTACCAACACAGAAACCTTGTTATTAAAAATCTCGGTAAAGCCATAACTCACCGCAAAATGCTCCGTATTATTATCAGCAATAAAATGAAGGTCTCCAGGAATAATCGCGGAGAGAAAGGAGACATGATCTTCCAGGACTCCAAACTCACCTTCTGCCCCAGGAATAACAACAAGATCAACTTCCTTGCTTAACACTACCTTTTCAGGGGTTACAATCTCCAACTGCAGTTTTCCCATATGAAAACACCTCTATTTTGCAGAACCTATCTGTTTAGCTTTTTCCTCTGCCTCCTCTATTGAACCTACCATATAGAAGGCTGCTTCAGGGAGATCATCATACTGACCTTCAATAATAGCCTTAAATCCTTGAACTGTATCTTTTATAGAAACATATTTACCGGGAGTTCCTGTAAATGTTTCCGCAACATGAAATGGTTGAGAGAGAAAACGTTGTATTTTTCTTGCACGTGCCACTATCAACTTGTCTTCATCAGAAAGCTCATCAATACCAAGAATCGCAATAATATCCTGAAGGTCCTTGTATTTCTGAAGGATTTGCTGTACCTGTCTGGAAACAGAGTAATGTTCTTCTCCAATAACATTCGGATCAAGTATTCTGGAGGTGGAATCCAACGGGTCAACTGCCGGATAAATACCCAGCTCAGCAATACTTCTTGCAAGAACAACCGTGCCATCCAGATGAGCAAAGGTGGTAGCCGGAGCAGGGTCAGTCAAATCATCTGCAGGAACATAAACACACTGTACTGATGTAATGGACCCCCGTTTTGTTGATGTGATCCTTTCCTGAAGCTCTCCAAGGTCAGTACCGAGCGTAGGCTGATAACCCACAGCAGATGGTATACGGCCCAAAAGTGCCGAGACCTCTGAACCTGCCTGAGTAAACCTGAATATATTGTCAATAAACAAAAGGACATCCTGTCCCTTCTCATCCCTGTAATACTCAGCGGCGGTAAGAGCTGAAAGAGCAACTCTTGCCCTTGCCCCGGGAGGCTCAGTCATCTGCCCATAAATAAGCGCAGCCTTCTCAAGGACACCGGACTCCTTCATCTCAAGATACAGATCATTTCCCTCTCTTGTACGCTCTCCAACACCTGCAAAGACACTGATTCCACCGTGCTGCATAGCAATATTATGAATCATTTCCATCATAATAACGGTTTTACCAACACCAGCTCCCCCGAACATACCCATTTTTCCGCCGCGAGGAAAAGGGACAAGAAGATCTATTACCTTTACACCCGTTTCCAGGACATTTACGGTCGTATCCTGATCTTCAAAGGCTGGAGCATGCCGATGAATAGGATAATATTCTGTCGCATTAACAGGTCCAAGTCCATCAACCGGTTTACCTACGACATTCAAAACCCTCCCTAAGCCCGGATCTCCAACAGGCATCTGAATCTGTTTGCCTGTATTCTTGACCTTCATACCACGGACAAGTCCATCGGTTACATCCATTGCTATACAACGGACAACATTATCACCCAGATGTTGAGCCACCTCAATAACAAGATTATCTTCGGTATCATCAATGGCTGGGTTTGTTAAAAGAAGAGCAGTTAAAATCGGCGGAAGCTCCCCATCAGCAAATTCCACATCAATGACCGGACCAATTACTTGAATCAGTTTCCCCTCATTCATCGTTAACTTAAGACCTCCTTGAAAAAAGATAATAATCAGAAATTATGCTGCTTTTAAGGCCTCAGCACCACCAACAATATCCATAAGCTCAGCAGTGATAGCCGCTTGCCTGGCCTTGTTATAAGCCAAGGTCAGTTCATCTATCATTTCACTGCAATTCTTAGCGGCTTTATCCATTGCCGCCATACGAGCGGCATGCTCACTTGTTTCAGTCTGTAAAAAGGCATTCAATATCTGAACACTGATATGTTTAGGTAAAAGCTCTATCATCAATGATTCAGGATCAGGCTCACATAAATATTCCGAAACAACCTCGTTATCATCTTTCATTGGAGGTTCAACCGGAACAAGTTTCACCAAAGTCGGTTCATACTTCGCAACACTTACAAAATTGCTGTACATCATATAGACCTCATCAACCTCATCATCCATATAACGATCAATAAAGGTCCTTGTTATCTGATTAACAAAAGATATATTAACATCCTTGTAAATGTTGGAATAACTTTTAAAGAGGTTGTATTTATCTTTACCGAAAAAACCTGAGCCCTTCTTCCCCACAGCTGTAACAAAACACTCTATCCCTTTTGATTTTTGTTCTTCAATCCATTTTGCGGCCTGTATTATCAAATTCGAATTAAAACTGCCGCACAGTCCACGATCAGCAGAGAAATGAAGCAGATCAATTCGTTTGACATCCTCCTTTTTTTGCAGCAATGGATGTATATCCGGTTCAATGCCATTTGCCAGATTACCAAGGACCTCAGCAAACTTGCTGGCATAAGGTCTAAAACCTTCCATCCTTGCCTGAACACCTCTCAACTTGGAACTGGCAACCATATACATTGCCTTTGTAATCTGTCTTGTTTTTCCAACAGCAGCTATTTTACGTTGAATATCCTTAAGATTTGGCATCTGTTTATACTCTTCTTGTATTATTTGTATTATGTTTTTTTATACTGCAACCTCTCGCCATATTCTGGTAAAGGCTCAAGGTGTTGCAATCTTTAAAACAAACTCAAAAATATCAGTCTGAATACCATTTTCACAATCTATACTGCGGGTTGAAATATACCCTTAAATTCATCAAGCATCTTTCTCAGCTTGGCATCAGTTTCAGCAGTGATATCATCTGTTTTATCTATATCCTTAAAGATTTCAGGATATTTGCTTTCAGCAAACTCAAGCATCTGTTTTTCATATTCTGCAATAGCATCTTCTGGCCATTCATCAAGATAGCCATTTGCACCGGCAAACAAAATAACAACCTCTTTTACCGCACTCATGGGTTGATACTGAGGCTGTTTAAGGATTGCGACCAATCTGCGGCCTCGTCTGATTTGCTGCTGGGTCGCCTCATCCAGATCGCTTCCAAACTGTGCAAAGGCTTCCAGTTCCCTAAACTGAGCCATGTCAAGCCGCAATGTTCCGGCAACCTTCTTCATTGCCTTGGTCTGTGCCGCTCCTCCAACACGGGAAACTGACAGACCTACATTAATAGCCGGCCTTATACCAGCGAAAAAAAGTCCAGGTTCCAGATAAACCTGGCCATCAGTAATGGAAATTACGTTTGTTGGAATATAGGCAGACACATCACCTGCCTGGGTCTCAATAATCGGCAGGGCAGTAAGGGAACCGGCACCAAGCTCGTCATTTACCTTGGCAGCACGTTCCAGCAATCTGGAATGGTTATAAAAAATATCTCCCGGATAAGCTTCCCTTCCAGGGGGCCTTCTGAGCAGAAGGGATATCTGCCTGTAAGCAACAGCCTGCTTTGAAAGATCATCATAAACTATCAGAGCATGCCGTCCACTATCGCGGTAGTATTCCCCTATAGCACAACCTGCATAAGGAGCTATAAATTGCTGAGTTGCAGGATCACTTGCACATGCAGCAACCACAGTGGTATATTCCATAGCGCCATAACGCTCCAGCACATCAACAACCTGTGCAACCGTGGACTTTTTCTGACCAATTGCTACATATATGCAAAAGATATCGGTATCCTTTTGATTCAAGATAGCATCAACACCAATGGCCGTTTTACCTATTTGCCTGTCACCAATAATCAGCTCACGCTGTCCCCTGCCTATAGGTGTCATTGCATCAATAGCCTTTATACCTGTATACATAGGTTCGCTAACTGGCTGGCGGGCAATAACTCCCGGAGCAACTCTTTCAATACGCTGCGTCTCTTTTGTATCAATAGGCCCCTTACCATCCAACGGATTACCAACTGCATCTATAACCCTTCCAAGAACAGCGTCACCTACCGGAATAGAGGCAATGCGGCCTGTTCTTTTAACAGTGTCACCCTCCTTCAGCTGTGTGTCGTCCCCCATAATAGCCACACCGACATTGTCCTCCTCGAGGTTCAGACATAAGCCAAAAATATTGCCTGGAAACTCGACCATTTCCATAGCCATGGCATTTTGCAATCCATGCACACGGGCAATATTGTCTCCAACAGACAGGATGGTGCCTGTCTCACTCACCTCAACCTTTTTTTCATAATCCTTGATTTGATTACGGATTATCTGACTTATTTCCTCAGCTCTGATCTCCATTAGTTATATTCACCCCTCTTTAATGATTCTTTTAGCCCCCTAAGCTGGGCAGTTACACTTCCATCTATTACAAGATCGCCTATCCTTACTACAACACCACCTATTATAGATTTATCAACAGAGAGATCAAACTCAATGTCTTTGTTAGACACTATCTTTTTCAGTGCTACCCTTAACTTGTCAAGAGCCCCTTTGTTCAAAGATCGGGCAGAAATAACCTGCACCTTGACCACGCCAGACATTTCATCGGTAAGCCTTGAATAGTATGACGCAATTTCCGGAACAAACCCCATTCTTCTTTTTTCAAGAAGCAGTCTCAAAAAGTTTTTCACCATATCAGAAAAAGATGTCTTCTCAAGCACAAAATCAAGAACATCTTTCCTGTCCTCAGGAGAAAAAACAGGATTGGCCACAACAGCAAAAAACTCCTCATTGTCCATGCAAAACCGGGAAAACTCCTGCAGTTCCTCTCCATACTCCCTATATTTGCCATTTTCTACACCAAGCAAAAGTAGAGCCTTGGCATACCTCTTTGCAACCCGTGAGTCCATCAGTGTAAATTCTCCACTTCTTTTATGAATTCGTTAAAAAGGACATCCTGATCACTATCTTTTATATAGCGGGAAATAATCTCCTGCGCCTTTACAGCCGCAAGATCAACTACTTCCTCTTTCAACCTTTGCTTAACCTGATTTATTTCCCTTGCAATAGTCAAATCAGCCTGTTGAATTATCTGCTCTGCCCGCAACTGAGCCTTTTCGATTATCCGTTGTTTTTCCTGCTCCCCTTCCTGTCTGAACCTCTCAAGAATTTCCTTTTTTTGCACTTCAAATGCCTTTAATTCTTCTTCCAAGGCCTTACACCGAGATTCAAATTCCATTTTTTGTCTTTTCAACTCATCAAACTCGTGCTGTAAAGATTCCCTCCTTGCTGAAAAAAAATCTTTCACAGCAGTCTTCTTAACAACAACTGCTATGATAGCAATAAAAACAGCAAAGTTTATACATCGGTAAACAAAATCTATAACAACGCTGTCAGGAACACTCCCATAAGGCTCAGATGCACCGTAAACAAAATTACCCCCGCACAGGAAAACCGACACAAAAGAAAAAAGCATCAGCGTTACAGGCAAGCAGGGCACAGCTTTTTGCCGGATGAAAAACTTCATTGAATTCTCCTCCCAAGGATTTTTTCAGCAACTTGCTCTGAAAAGGCAGATATCTCCCCTTCAAGATTTTTCCTGATTTCATCCACACTCTTTTCAATCTCTGCCTTTGCCTTTTTTATCTTTTCCTCAACAACAGAAGTGGCCTTTTGCACAATTCCCCTTTCTTCTTCTGCACCCTGCCCCTTAATCATCTCCTTTTCAACAAACCCCTGCTGCCTGGCCTGCTTAAGGCCTTCCTCAATATAGACCTGCCTTTCTTTCACATCTTTCTTCAGACTTTCTATCATATCTGACAGAGAGCCAAACTCCTCTTTACGCCGGGCCAGAATGCCACGAATAGGACGATAAAGCCAAACATTCAAAAACAAGATCAACAACAGAAAATTTATAATCTGCACCAACAAGCTAATGTCTAATTCCATTCTCTAACACCCACTCCATCCATACAGATGATGTTTATCCACAGAACCTGCCTTGCAACAGCATGCCAAGGCACCAAAAGCAATACCTTTAAAAAGACTGCTTCCATGAACAGACCTAATTTTGACAGGCCAATTGAACATCTTGAACATCCAGCTCAAACACAACATACAGGCGCAGCAATAAAAACAATACACAATATAATGTTAAAAACAGCAAATAAAAACCTTTCTGCACAACAGTCAGTATTGTTCCTGTCAATCTACGCCTTTCTGAATACAGGACATATTATGAAAATGTCAACAAAAAATTTTCAAAATCAGCGACAAATCAACCCTGGCGCCAGAAAGTTTCCAATCCAGAGTGGCAGCCAACAACCTAATGAGACTTAAAGAACATACGCTCTGCTATAAGACGGCTAAACGTAGCAAAATTTCGTAAGAAATCAGTAACCGGTTGAAAATGCGAAATCCTTTTTCCATGTTCATCATAAACTACATTAACAGGCGCCTCTATTACCGGAATATGATTTCTGTACGCCTTGACCAACACCTCTACTTCGTATTGATAGCGCCTTGACCTCACATCAAGATCAAGAGTTTCAGGAAGGGGATATATCCGAAAACCACTTTGAGAATCCCCAACCTTGGGCCCCCCGGAAATTCGTACCCAGAAGTTTGAAAAATGTCGCCCAAACCTGCTTGTCCAGGGCACAGCCGCTCCTTTCATTCCCACTCTCTTTCCCACAACAATGGGTCTGAAAGAATCCGGACTGTCATTACTGTTCTTCTCCCAATGCCTATGAAAATTTGCACAATTTACCAGAGACTCACACAATTTATGTTTGTTCTGAATCGGGTGCATCAAGTTTATGACATCCTCAGAAAGATGCTGCCCATCGGCATCCATGGTAATTGCCCAATTACAGGTCCTGGCCGCATAGGCCATACCTGTCAAAAGAGCCGCCCCCTTTCCAAGGTTTTTTTTGTGTCGCAACAATGTTACCCCGCCTATATCATCAAGTCCATCAGGCAACGGTTCTGTAGAACCATCATCCACCACAATTACCGGCATACCCAGCTTGCAAGCATCAATTACCACCTGAAGCAAGGTCATTGCATGGTTATAAACAGGTATTACTATACAAACGCGATTCTTCAGACCTGAATCATTATTGACTTTTATCTGTTTCATACAGGCATATAAAAATTTGTTTGCGCCCATCCACAAATAGATCCGGGGTAGTGTAAAAGATCTTGTGTAAACGCTGAGACTGAAAGAAAGATTACAATCTCAGAGTCTTGAGTTTTTTTGTTAATAAATTTCATATCAAACGCATCAGGATCAAATTCTCCACCAATCCATTCAAGCACAGATTCATGCTCTTCATGTTTTGGGTCCTGAATTGCAGCCAAAAGATTGCAGTACCCCCAAACACCACCGCAGTCCTCCGGAGGACATGCTTTTTTTGCTTTTAATGAGTACAGGTGATTCAGAAAAATCCAAAGAAAGAATTTTTTTCGAGAACGATTTTATGTTTCCAACTATCACCGAAATCATATTCATAAACAAAATTGTCTTTTGGACTGGAAATGATATCTTGTAAATAAATCTTACGCTCATCATCTGCATCCATAGCAAAATCCGGGTCAGGAATTCCAATATAAGACCTCCCAATTCTATATTGATGTAAATGACAATCACACCAACCCATTGCTATCTCTGCAAGACGGAATGTAATTGATCTAATCTGATATTGTCTTTGACTATCAATCTTCTCTATATTGGAGGCTTGCTTCCAACCAAGGTAACTTTGATTTGATACAACGATTTTGCTTTTTTATTCTTTCCTACCACTATGACCCCCATGTCTAAGTTGATTGCCAGCCAACGAGCATGTAGAAAAACAGCTCGCATAACTACAGTTTCTCTACAAATTTTTTCAGAAATTTTGAAATTTCTGAAAAATACTACTCAGATTCAACCCGTAACACAATTTATCCACTGAAATCCTCTATACACAGCATTTTCTAACCACTTTTCCTGTGATTTACACCAAACCCATTTCATATGCATGCATCTTTTTCAGGGTATGGATTATACAGAACAGTTTTCACTGGGCATTCACTTTCTTCCTGGATCTTAAGGTAAATCTGTTCATACCGATTGTTGATCTTATATGGGCTAATGGCAGTTCTCCAATTGCCAGACGCATGGAACAGATGGCCCTGCCTGCAACCGAATCTGTTTTCCTTTTCATTTTCTCTGCATAACTGGTTTTCCTTTTCTTATCCATGCCTCCGGTAAAGCATGCCTGCCATGATTAGAATAGTTACATCGGGAACGATAGCCTGAAATCAGAACGGCTGTCAGATTACAGGTTTGTTACCATGAGGTCGGCTGAGATGCAGATACTCGACTACATCTCTTATTATAATCAGTCGGCTGCATTCTGCACTTGGGGTATAAAACCACATTTGTATATGAGAAAGAACTATGCCGCAAAGCGGCTTAATAAAAAGTATCCGTTTTTACTTGACCACAACAATATTGCAAAGAAATTGATCAGGGCATTTTCTCACCTTTTATAAATGCCTCTGCTGTTTCAACGTCTTTCTTACTGCCTATATAAAGAGGAGTCCTTTGATGTAAAAAGCCCGGATCTATATCAAGAACAGGGCCATAACCATCACTGGCATATCCGCCCGCCTCCCTGACAACCATTGCCAATGGGTTTGCTTCTACCATAAGCCTCAGCTTCCCTCCCGGCTTTCTGGGATCTTTACGGTCAGCAGGATACATAAAAATTCCACCCTTAAGAAGATTCCGATGAAAATCCGCCACCAGACTGCCAACATATCTGGCGGTATATGGCCGGCCAGTCGCCTTATCCTCTTTTTTGAAATACTCCACTATTGCCCTGGTCCTATCATCCCAATAACAATAATTACTCTCATTGACACTGTATATCTTGCCTTTTTCAGGTATCTTTATGTTTTCGTGAGAAAGCAAAAATTCCCCAACACTCGGAAACAATGTAAATCCATGGACACCATGGCCGGTGGTATAAACCATCATAGTACTTGAACCATATAAAAAATAACCGGCAGCAACCTGCCTTGTTCCCTTCTGAAGCACATCAGTCAAAGAGATTTCAGAACTGCTGCTGGTATTGCTTCGTTTATATACCCCAAATATTGTCCCTATGCTGACATTAACATCAATATTGCTCGATCCATCAAGAGGATCAAACATAAGGATATAATCTCCTTTGGGATACCGGGAAGGTATCTCTATAAGATTCTCGTTTTCCTCAGACCCCATACAGCACAGCTCTCCAATATGCTGCATCCGCTCAATAATTACCTTGTTGGCAAAAAGATCCAGTTTCTGAACCTCGTCATCGTAAACATTTCTTGTCCCTGTAGGCCCAAGTATATCCACCAGTCCGGCCTTGTTAACTTCTCTCGATATAATCTTGGCCGCCACAATAAGCTCATTGAGCAGACTTGTAAATGAACCGGTAGCTTCAGGATTTTCACGTTGCTGATTCAATATGTGTTGCGTAATAGTTGTTCCCACCTTTGATTTTTTCATGACATTTCCCCCTAAAAACACAATCTGTTTCCTCCCAAGAAAACAGAAAAACAGTAGCAATGACCAATTGATTATAAATTCTGCAAGAAATAAAAACCGAAATGCCCAGTGGTTAAAAACAGCCTGGTTTGCATCTATCCAAAGATCAATTTCTCAATACCATACAGCCCTCACCAGGAACGGAATATTTTTCTGCATATCAAGAAACATTATCCTTTAAAATTTACTGACCTGTATTCAAGCCGATATATCTCGGCAAGAGTCAGAAACACAGTGATAATCAAAGGCCCGTATATAAGGCCCATAATCCCGTAAAGCTGAATACCTCCCACAATACCCAAAAAGACCAGCAAAGAATTCATCTCCATACCCTGTCCGATCATACGGGGCTTAATCACATATTCCATAATTGAGCTGTAAAACATGTTATACAACAAAAAACCTGCCCCTGCCCCTGTATTACCCTGTAAAAAAAGGATTGCTGCCGCCGGTATAAAAACAACTGAGGCACCTATTACAGGCAAAAAGGCCATAAAGGCAATCACTGTACCCCACAGAAAGGGAGATGTAAGTCCAAACATAAAAAAGCCGATCCCCCCAAATATGCCCTGTATAATACCGGAAAGGGCATTTCCAAAAATTATAGCCTTACCCATCTCCTGAAATTTTTCTGAAACCTTTTCCATCTGTTCTTCAGGTATGGGCAAAAGATGAAAAAGATACTCCTTAAGCAACGCTCCATCCTTAAACAGATAAAAGATAACAAAGAGCATCAAGAAAAAATGCATTAGAAAAGTCAGGAGATTTGATGCAACCGCCTTGATATGATTGTACATAAACAGCCCTATGTTCTTCCCCATAAAAGCAGTCACAGAATCAAAAGTTTTGGGAGTAAATTTCATCCCCACAAATTCAAATGCCCTTTTTAACCGTTTGGTCCAAACAGAATCCTTATGAAAAACCTCCTGGATATGCTGCATGGATACCGAGCTTCTCGTACGGTTATAAAACGCATAGGCCTCATTGGACAATGTCCCCACAAACCAACAGAGAGGGATAACAAACAGAACCAGGATCAATATCACCATAAAAAGAGAGGAGGGAATATCACGGCATCTGAAAACCCTTTTAATCCTAGGGTACAAAGGGTAAAAAGCGCTTGTTATAAGCAGGGCAAGTACAATGGCAGCCAAGAATGTCCAGAACAACTTCAACAAAAGGAACACAGAACATAGTAACAGCACAAGAAAAAGCTTCTCTCCATGTTCTTTCTCCATACCAAGTCACCCCCTATAATATCTAATGATAAACCAAGGACTTGAATGTTATGCCATCTGTTTCAGTTGGTTGCCGGCCACAAATGAAAGAGATATCTTTTCCGGATGGGAACCCGCAAATCACCCAAAAATCAATCTGGGAATCAGGTACAAATTATACAGACATGACAGATAACAGATATGTTATCGAAAAGAATCAATATCAACGGTCAGGCTATGCCCACGAAAGGAGGGTCTTACAAGAAGGACAAAACGTAAAAAGGATGAGGCGCATACTTACCTGTTTCCATCCATAAGCGGAAACCGCTTTTATACAGCATTACTGAACGCTTCAACGGATGCAACAAAACAAAAAGCCCGACAGTGCCCAAATTTACCATATACGGGCAACAGGCAAGACAAAAAAATCTGTGGCGGAAGTGCATGGGAATCGAACCCACCTACCGAGGTTTTAGCCCGGTACACCGGATTTGAAGTCCGGGAGCCCCACCAGTGAGCTTTGCACTTCCATAAGACAAACCCGAAAAAGTTGCGTACAAATACCAATCCATGTACCTACCTTCTCAGTATTATATTAAGCGCCCTTCGAACAGGCTCTGCAGCACCCCACAGCAACTGATCTCCAACAGTAAACACCGAAACATACTCAGGTCCCATAAGCATCTTTCTAAGACGGCCTACCGGAATTTTCAATGTGCCGCTCACAGCTGCAGGAGACAGGTGTTTCAGGGTTGATTCCTTCTCGTTTGGAACAATATTAACCCATTCGTTTGCACTGTTTATCATATCACATATTTCATCAACAGGTATATCTTTATCAAGTTTTACAGTCAAGGCCTGGCTATGACACCGCATAGCTCCTATACGCACGCATATCCCGTCTATTGGTATTGGATTGTCACCGATATCGAGTATCTTGTTGGTTTCCACATAACCCTTCCACTCTTCTCTTGTCTGTCCTGACTTCATAGGAACATCAATCCAGGGAATAAGACTGCCCGCCAACGGAACTGAAAAATACCTTGTCGGAAAATCCTCACTCCTCATTTTCCTTGTAACCGCCATATCCACTGCAATAGCCGCAGAAGCAGGATCATACAGCAGATCAGCGGCTGACTGGCCAAGGGCTCTCATCTGAGCAATAAGCTCTTTCATATTGTTGGCTCCTGCACCGGAAGCAGCCTGATAGGTCATGGAAGAAACCCATTCCACACAGCCTGAAGCAAACAGGCCTGCCAGGGCCATAAGCATAAGACTTACAGTGCAGTTTCCACCTACATAAGTCTTTGTGCCTGAAGACAGGCCAGCATCAATAACATGCCTGTTAACCGGATCAAGGACAATTATGCTGTCAGGATCCATACGTAATGTAGAGGCTGAATCAATCCAGTATCCCTGCCAGCCCATATTTCGCAGTTCAGGATAAACCCTTTTTGTATAACCTCCACCTTGACAGGAAACAATAACGTCCATTGAAGAAAGCAGGTCTGTGTCATAAGCATCCTGCAGGGGAGGAATATCAAGGCCAATATCCGGTCCCTTGCCCCCTACGTTCGACGTACTAAAAAAAAGAGGTTCATAACCAGTAAAATCACCTTCCTCCATCATCCGGCTCATCAGCACCGAACCTACCATTCCCCGCCATCCAACAAAAGCCACCTTCAGCATTAAACATGTCTCCCTGCTGGGTTATAAAAATCATATTGTATAAAGAAAACCATTGCAAAAACAGCCATGTAACCGGTCTGATCTGAAACTTGACAAAAGATGTTATCTGCAAAGACAGATACTGATCTGCAAAATATTTCAAAGTACCAATGTCTATACGCAGATCAATTTCCGGAATCTGTCCAACCCCTTCAGGATCTGAATTATATCCAGAAACCTGCGTTCAGACATAATCCCTAAACCAAGAGTATAAACAAATTCTCTCCCAAAACACAAGCCCGGTCTGAAAAATATATACAACGGACACAGAAAATCACCAAGACCATACCTGTATCATACTACAACCATATCTGTTATGAATTTATGAGTTTTTCAACAGGGAGGTAACACTCTTTCGGAGGACTCCCAAAGTTGTCTATTCTTCCTACAACCCCTGTAACCATAACTCCAGAATATTTCTCAACGGCCTCCATGTTTTCCAAAAGCATATCTTTCGGCGTTGCCGGATCGTCAGAGTCAAAAAAGACAACGCCCGCAGGTTCAATGCCTCTCCTGTCCATGGCCTCCAGAGTCAGAAGTGTGTGGTTAATGGTACCAAGCCCAGCCCGTGCCACAACAACAGGCCGTGCACCAATCATCTTTACAGTATCCACCACCAAAAGATCCTCTGTTACAGGGACAAGGAGACCTCCTGCACCCTCAACAACAACTGCTGAGCAAGTCCGGGCCTTTTTATCTATCACATCCAGCACTGTCTCCATATTTACAGACCTGTTTTCATCACGTGCCGCAAAAAAGGGGGCTTTGGGATTTTTAAAACAGAAAATAACAGATTCAGCGGGGTCCCTTGTTTCAAACCCCCTTACATGCGTGTATATAAACAGGGCATCACTATCCGGCGCACAGGCATCGCTGCATCCTGTCTGAAAAGGTTTGATATAAGAAGGGGAAGAATCACTAAAAAACTGCATCAGCAACAGACAAAAAACCGTTTTCCCAACACCCGTGTCTGTTCCCAGCACATAATAAATATTGTCATTTTTCAATATATCTTTGAACCTCCTTCAGAGACTTGACAAAATATCTCACATCTCTTTCTGTATGAAGAACAGTCATGCCAATCCTCAGAACAGCCATGTTAACAGGAACAGTTGGATATCTCGCAGACAGAACCAGTATCTTCCTTTCCTGTAACAGACGCTCTGATACAAGAGCGCACAGAGACTCATCTCCTATCAGAACAGAAACAATATGGGCATCGCCTGTAACACGAAACCCCTCTTCTTTCAAAAGCCCTTTCATATATGCACTGATATCCTTCAGTATGTCTCTTTTATCATCACACAGAGAGACGAGCTCAAGGCTGTCAACAGCAGAAGCAGCATGTGCCTCAGGCAGAGCTGTAGTATAGATCAGAGGAGAAGAGAAGTTAAAGAAATACTCCTTCAGCACAGAGGGCAAAAGCACAAATGCCCCAAAAAGTCCAAACGCCTTGCCCAGGGTACCGATGGCTACAGAGGCAATATCCCGGGCAAGACCTTTACCTTTTTCGCCTGACACACCAAAGGCATGTGCCTCGTCCACAACACAAAACAAGTCAAACCTTTTCTTCAAACCGGCAAGGGTACCAGTATCAAGGACATCGCCATCCATGCTGAACAGAGACTCTGTAACAACAACCGGCTCTGCTGTCTTTACATGCTCAAGTCTTTTGCAGAGATGATCCATGGATCCATGATTGTAACCATACAAGCGCGCACTGCTTAAAGACATGCCCTTAACACAGCTTGCATGAACATGCTTGTCAAAAAACAGAACATCTTCACGATCAAAAAGGGTTGAAAAAACAGCAAGGTTTGCCTGATACCCGCTTGGAAAAAAGATGGCGTCTTCATATCCAAAATAATCGGCATATGCTGACTCAGCCTCATTGATAAGGGAGTAATTGCCGGAAACAAGCCTGGACGATGATGCAGACGTTCCATATTTCAAAAAATTACCGGCTACACGCTGCCTCAATCTTTCATCAACACCAAGGCCAAGATAATCGTTTGAAGCAAAATTCAGAACATTTCTGTTTCCTATTGTAAGATACGGACCCTGCCTTTTGTATACACGAGGAGGATTGCGATAAAGGCCGGAGCATTTTTGCATATGAACAGCATCTCTCAGTTTGTCAAGTATCACAGTGAACCACCCTTACACATGTCCGCAGGTTGATTTTTACCATAAAGATACATATAAACCAGTACCTGTCACAAAAACAGATTCCGGTCATTATTTCCTGATTTTCAATACATAAATGAGGTTTTCCTGAAATATCAGTGTCAATCTGCCCGATCATTGGTGCAGATACCGCTATATGAAAAATATCTGCTTATGAACAGATATCACTCTGCTGCAAAAGGAGTTTGTGCAACTTCCAGATAATATTCAACTTGCAGACTGTCCCATACAAGATGTAAACTGGTGCCCATATAGAAACAGACCATGGGTACCAGCGAGTTTCCAATACATAAACGGGACTTTCGTACAAAATCAATGGATTACATAAAGAAACACAGATATCCCGCAGATTGACACCAAGACTGTGCAAAAAGGTCATTTATGGATAAAAACAGACTATAACGGATTTTCACCTCAATTTCAAAACATCTCTTGCTGCCCGGTGGCCATACACAGGCAGATTCCGGGCAATAACAAGGTACCCGTTTACAGAAACCAGGTTTCATATTATGTATATTGGTACAGCAAAAAAACACAGGGGCGCAAATGGATATAAAACAGTGTGTTGAGTTGCTCGAATTAGAAGGCACCATCTCTGCTGAGAAAACAAAACAGGCATATAGGGATATGGTCAACATATGGCATCCTGACCGGTTTTCCGACAATCCCCGTCTGAAACAAAAGGCAGAACAAAAACTAAAAGATATCAATACAGCATACAAGACACTTATGGATTACCTGCATGCAACACAGGGAGGCAACCAGAAAAAAGAAACAAAAGGAGAGAAGAACAGAAAGAAACCGACATCTGCCATTCCAAGGCGTGACAGAACAGAGGCTATGTTCGAGGCCGGCACAGGCGCTGTCTTGCGGATATGGTCAAACTTGTCTTCCTTTATCCACAGCATGGCGTCAGATGTAAAGACCGGAATGGATGAGGGTGCCAGAGCCCGGCCCCGAACACACAGTTATTCCGGGAAAGGCACAGAGGATGAAGAAAACATGGGCTATCCTGGAAGGCGCAACCCAAAACAAACGGTGGCGGACAAAAGAAAAAAGTAACAGCTCAATAAATAGGGGCAGGAGGATTTTTCTTCCGCTCCGGTGGTACGTTCACTGTTATCCCCCTGTTATTGAGCTGATACAGAAAAAACAACAATACTAACAAATAAAACAAGCACTGACACACTGCCAATCTGATAAAAACAATAGATACACACACCTTAAAAAATATTTGCAGGTATCACGGCAACAAGGACATGATACCGGCTATCTTGATACATAAAAGATTTATTAATCAGCCCAGTAATGGAAAAAAGGCTGCAATTGCTGTTTATAACCTCTTTTATTGCATTTATACGTACCACAGGAGGTTTCCATGCAAAAAACACGTATTCTGATCAATCTGTTGTCTGTTTTTTCCTTTCTTGTCTTCCCGTATTTTTCCGCCAGGATATGTGCATCACCACACCCTGAAAAGATTCAGGATCTGCGTGAAAACATAATAGCACTTAACAGGATCTGTACAAATGCACTGGATACCTTGTCAAAGGCATCGGCAAAAGAGACCATGTCCAAAAAAGAGCAGTATGAATACAGGATGTACATAGCTTACCTCAAGGGCCGCATAGAAAGCTATTGTACAGAACTGTCAAGGATTGCCGGAGAAAAAGCAACCAAAGATCTGCCATGTACCCAAAAGACATATCTTTCCTTTACCAGCAGGGAAGAATCTGAAAACAAAACCACCGCCGAACAGATATCAGACCTGGATCACGCATTATTATCCTCCCTTGGCAACTTTGATGAGATCCTTCTCAAAGAAAGCGAACGTCTAAAAGAAATAACTCCAAGACACAATGCATACGTTGACCAATCCGCAGAAAATGCTCATAGTGAAAACATGGTGAAAACAGACACCGCTGGCGCCAAAGGCGCAAAGGGGATAAAATCAGACAAGGATAGATCAGCCCGGAACACTTCGGGGAAAACAGGCAGCACCGAAAGGAACAAAAACACGCCTGAGACAGATGGCACTGGTCCCAAAGGTCATAGCAGATCAGACACAAACAAATCAGTTTCTTCAAAAAATACAGGGTATTCTGCCAACAGGCAGGAATCAGGTATCAAGGCAGGAGACCACAGGAAAGATGCCAGGGCATCTGCTGCTACGGATACAGACAGTCTGTCAGCCGATGATGACATTGTTGCACGTCAGTTAAGAGAGGCAGCAGAAAAAGAGACTGATCCAGAGCTGAAAAAAAGACTGTGGGAAGAATACAGAAAATACAAGGAAGGCAAATAAATGCATAAAAAGGCGTATCTCCTTTTGCCCATTGCCGTACTCTCTTTTTTTGCGGCATGTGCAAGCATCCCAGGATCAAGAGTGCCTGACAATGTTCATCCGGTTGTTGCCCGGAAAGAGATCAGTGAAGACATGTTGTTAAACTGCTCCATCAAGGTATTTGACCCTGGCAAACTGACAGATGATTCTAAAAAAAACAAGGGGCTTTCTCCTGAGATACGAAAGGCCGAGTCATATTTCATGCCTATCCATCTTAAATATGCCCTGCAAAAAAGCGGATATTGGGGAATGGTCCGTGTTATCCCTGATGATGACACAGGAACAGACCTTCTTGTCAGAGGAAAGATCGAATATTCCGACGGAGAAACTACATCCATTACCATAGAGGCCATTGATGCCCGCAATGTTACCTGGTTCAAAAAGACATACCGCAAGACAGTAACCCCCGAGGCATACAACAATACCGAACCGGAGAAAAAAGATGCCTTTCAGGACATCTACAATACTATTGCAAACGACCTTGCAAATTACAGGAACCAGCTTGATCCTGAAGAAATAAAAAAAATAAGGGAAGTGGCCAGAATTCGTTATGCAGCAGAGATGGCCTCTGATGCATTTAAAAATTATCTCCTGAAGGATTCTGATGGAATATACCGCCTTGTACATCTGCCGGCAAAAGATGATCCCATGTTCAAAAGGGTAACTGCCATTAAAGCCCGTGATTATATGATGGCAGATATCATTAACGGCTACTACGACAACTTCTATCGCAACCTGTGGCAACCATACAATGAATGGCGCAAGGCACGCAGCAAGGAACTCTATGCAATGCACAAGGTGGAACGCCAGGCCATAACAAGGGAGGCCCTTGGCATTGCATCCATTATAGGCGCCATTGTTCTAAGCATTACCGGCAGCCAGGATGTTGTTGCCCGGACATCCACACTGCGCAATATCATGATAATTGGCGGAGCTGCTGCTGTATACTCCGGTTACCAGAAGAAAAAGGAGACCGAACTTAACAAGGCAGCCATAGAAGAACTTGGCATGTCTTTCAGCTCCGAGGCAAAACCTCTTGTTATGGAGGTAAAGGGACAGACAGTTCGTTTAACCGGGTCAGCAGAACAGCAATACAGACACTGGCGTCAGATATTGAAACAGATATATGCCAAAGAAACAGGAATACCGGCTCAAACATCATCGTCAAAAACCATGCTCAATCCCTTCAGTATTGACAACCAGCCGGCCCAAAGATGAGGCCCTTACAATAAAAACATTGTTGAGACATGCCAACATTAATACCTCCTGACACAAAACACACAACAGACAACCATGAAGGCACCGGCCCTGACAAAACATGGTACCCCCCTGCCCTGTCTGTCAGGATAAAAACTCTCGTCGGGGTATTCATCCTTGTTGATATTGCAATCATCCTGTTTTTTCTTGTTCCTGACAGGACATCCGGACCTGTACAAGAAAAAGCAGCAACAGAAATGATTGAAAAGCCGACAGAACAAGACAGCAAATCACATCCTGAAAAATGCACAGATGCAACGAATGCTGCAACAAAATGGCTCAATCTTCAGGCAAAGGCCGAGGCAGATAATATTACCCAGTGGGGGAAAAACAATTATATGGTCTGCGTGAAGATGGCAAGGCAGGCCAGCAGACTGGCAGCAAAAAATCTCTGTGCAGATGCCCTGCACTATTACCTTCTTGCTACAGACAAACTGCATACCATTTTAAGGTCAAAACATAAAAGGCTTGAAACTGCCATCAAAAAGGGTCAAAAAGCACTTGACCGTCAGGATAGCACCGCTGCAATCCTTGCATTCAGAATGGCGCTATCAATAGATCCCGGAAATACCGTGGCCGTTCATGGGCTCAAACGGGCAAAAAATCTTGACAGGGTAACAGATCTTTATCGTCAGGGTCTGGACATGGAAAAACAGGGAAATCTCAATCTGGCCTCTGCCCGTATGAAAGAGGCACTTCAAACAGATCATGAATTCAAACCAGCAGCAGAGGCCCTGCATCGTATTAATGCCAGAGCAGATGATCTTATGTACCAAAAAGAGATGTCCCGATTTTTTGCTGCCCTTAGAAAAAAAGATTTTACAGCAGCACATGATGCCATTAATGCCGCAGCAAGGCTGAAACCAAAAGACAGGGCAGTTCATGAAGCAATCCTGACCCTGAAAAACAAAGAAACCAGGGCAAAACTGTCTCTTTTACAAAACAGGTGCAGGAAGTTAATAGAGGCAGAAAAATGGCAGGATGTCATAACTGCATGCGAACAGGCAAAAAAGATAGATCCTGATGCAGCCTTCTTTATTCAGCAAAAACAGGAGGCAAAAAGGCGTCTTGCCATAGATATCAAACTCCGGTCAATAATAGCAAGACCTGAACGGCTTCAGGAAAAAGGCCCTCTTGAAGAAGCAAGACACGCACTGATATTTGCCAGATCAATTCCCGGCACATGGCCACGGCTGAAATCACAGATCAAACATATAGACAGGTTAATTGCAAATGCATTAAAAGAAATAAGGGTGACATTCCATTCAGACAATCTTACCCATGTAATAATATACAGGGTAAAAGATCTTGGGAAATTTGCTGAAAAAGAGATAATTCTTCATCCTGGTATATATACTGCCATTGGCCGTCGTCCCGGTTACAGAGATATCCGTCTTGTCTTCAGGATAACAGGTCATAACCAGACTGTAAATATACACATAGCATGTGAGGAACCTATTTGAGCCGTCTTTTTGAAGTAATATATAAAAACAGAATCAGCACCTACAAAAACAATGATCTACCCTTAATAATAGGCAGCGGCAAAGATGCCCATATCCATATTTCATCATGGAAAAAGACAGCGGCATACATTGCCGATTCCCGCGGACACCTGTTTCTGCAAAAAGAGGACAATACAGTCCCTCTGTATCATAATGACAAACATATCACCTCTTCTGTCTGGATAAAGTCAGGTGACAGAACCAGGATAGGGGATGAAATCATTCTGTACCATATTTCCGGAGACATGGTGCAAATAAGGGTATTGCCGATCTCACAGGCCTCTGGGGCTTTTTCGCCGAAAGCGGATATCAAGACCTCCCTGACGCCAGAAAAGGATGCTCCCTCTCTGCCAAGGGTAAACAATGTTCCCGACAGATATGGGAGCAGGTACAAAGGGATCTACTGGTTATTGGGCACAATCTTTTTTATGCTTGTAACAACGGCAATCTTTCTGCTCATGGCCCATTCTGTCAAGATAGAAATAAGGCCTGTACCGGATACTGTTTCCATAACAGGTTTTCCTCCTGCGGCAAAAATAGGCAGCCATATACTTTGTCTCCCCGGGCATTACACCGTAAAGGCGTGGAAAGACGGATACAGGCCTCTCTCCATGAAGATCAGGGTTCAAGGTAACACCTCCAACAAGTTTTCCTTTACCATGCAAAAACTCCCCGGTCTGCTTGATATAACCACTGTGCCAGTAACGGGGGCAACCGTTTATATAGACGGTAAACCAACAGGGACAACCCCCTTGAAAGGAATGAGAACCAGTGCAGGAAAACACAGTCTCACAGTCTTCAAGAAACATTATACCAAGGTAACAAAGAACATTTATGTTGATGGCATGGGAAAGGAACAGCATTTTGTAATCACGCTGAAACCGGGCTGGAAACCAGTATCCATAGATTCGGAACCTGAAGGTGCAACAGTCCTGGAAGGGGAAAAACCTCTTGGCAAAACCCCTGTTACACTTGAATTAATGGAAGGCAGACATCATATTGTCTTCAAAAAAAAGAATTTTTCCGATCAGGCCCTTGACCTCAATATAACTGACGGACATATCAAAAAACATTATAAAATAGTCATGAAGCCTGCACCTGCCATCCTTAATGTAATATCTTCCCCGGCAGGAGCAATGGTAACCCTTGACGATGTATTCAAGGGTATTACCCCCCTTACCATTCCTGTGACACCTTCAAACAAACACATTGTCCATGTAACCATTCCCGGATACAGGGAAGAAACAAAAAAGATACACCTTGTCTCCGCATCCAGGAAGACCCTTTCCATAAAACTCAGGCCTGAATATGGCATAATATTTCTGACCACACATCCGGCCAACGCCAGACTGTTTGTTGACAGCCATCCTCATGGGCTGGCAACGGGAAGACTGGTTTTGACCGCCAGAAAACATACACTGACAATACAGGCGCCCGGATATGAAACAATGTCAACGGATATACTTCCACACAAGGGCTACAGCCAGCAGCTTGACATTCACCTTAGGCCAAAAGGCAGTGCTGTTACAACATACAGACGTAAAAATATCAGACATAATGAAACCGGAATGATCATGCTTGGACCGGCCATTTTCCAAATGGGGGCATCACGGCGTGAACCAGGACGGAGGGCCAATGAACAGGAATACACCGTACGGCTTGCACGGCCTTTCCTGTTATCCGATCACGAGGTAACTAATGAAGAATTTCGAAGATTCATGCCTGCACACCATTCCGGCACATTCAAAGACAAGACACTTGACATGGACAAACAGCCTGTTATCAATATCACGTGGAAAGAGGCAGCCCTGTACTGTAACTGGCTCAGCAGGAGAGAGAATCTGCCCCTTTTCTATAAAAGGAAGGGAAATATCCTTGCTGCAACAGAACCCTGCAATACTGGATACAGACTTCCCACAGAGGCAGAATGGGCCTACGCAGCCCGCATGGCAGGCAAAAAAACAAGGGCACGTTATCCCTGGGCAGGCAGTTTCCCGCCAAAGGAGGTCTGCGAAAACTATGCAGACGAGTCTGCAAAAGAGATATTGCCATCAATTATCAACGGTTATAATGATGGCTACAGTGTAACAGCCCCGGTACAGAGTTTCAAAAAGAATTCGGCAGGCATCTACGATATGGGAGGAAATGTTTCCGAATGGTGCCATGATTTCTATACACCATATAAAATAATTCCAGCCGGCAAGCCCCTTGTTGATCCAATGGGGCCGAAGACAGGCACGCATCATGTAATCAGAGGGGGAAACTGGCAGGATGCAGGAATTACGGAGATTCGTCTCAGTTATCGCGGTTACGGCCGTACTGCCAAAAACAACACAGGTTTTCGTATAGCAAGGTATGTCAGATGAAGAGAATACTTCTATATCTTTTTTTCCTTGTTATGGCCAGCACTGCCATAGCAACGGCAGACCAGGAACATTACAAAAAAAACAAAAACATCAAAAAAGAAGAGTATCCCGCAGACAAAAAAACTGAAACAGAAAAAAGAAACAGAAAAAAGAACATGCCCATTCATATATTCAGGCCATCAGAAAAGATTGGAGCTGATACCATTGTAGACTTTCCTGTAGATATCTGAACCCCAAATCAGGGCATTTTCATAATTCGCAAACAAGGAGACAGCGTGATTAAAAAGATTCCCTTTGAACTTCTTTTTCAGATATTTGCACTTCTGACTGCATTTGTCCTGGTACATGGAACCTATGTCATACTGATACGGCCAGAGGCAGACAGGGCGCTTGCAACAGAACATGCAAAAATGAAGGCAAATCCTGAATACACAGAAAAACAAAATTTTTATATCATTCTTCGCGATTATGAGCAGGAGGCATGTATCATATTGATGTTATGGGCATTTGCCATTCTTGCATACAAGGGGGTTTCGGTCCGGCGTCAATACAGACAGCTCGATATCGACATACTTCAACTGCCAAAAGGTCTGCCAATCGGTCCGGAAGATACAGGAGAACTGCTTGACAGGCTGAATGAACTACCCGCATCCACCCGTAACTTTATTCTGCCAAGGGCAATGCGCACAGCTATAGAGCGGTTTGCTGCAACACTGAATATTCAGGATTCTGCAACGGCCCTGCACAATGTATGCGAATCTGAGGGAGAAAGGCTCGAATCCGAACTTTCCATAATCAGGTACATTGCATGGGCCATACCTTCTGTTGGTTTTATAGGAACTGTAAGAGGCATTGGAGGAGCCCTTTCCCAGGCAAATCTTGCTGTACAGGGCGACATTACCGGAGTAACCCAGAATCTCGGAGTGGCCTTTAACTCCACCTTTGTTGCCCTTGTCATATCCATCGTACTGATGTTTTTTATACATCAGTTACAGTTAATGCAGGAACGCCTGATACTGAACACGGAAAGCTACTGTGACACAAATCTCATAGCACGGATGCGAATACCTGCAGGCCTTAAATTGCTTTAAATATCCAGTGACTAATCAGAATCATGCAGAAAACAGGCTGTAATCTTGGCAACAGAAAGTTTCCGGCCTAAAAATGATTCTTTTGCGCAGAATCAAGAAATCAAAGGCACGGAAACGTACTTTGGAGCACAATACACAAAAAAATACCCTGGCTTGACACATAGATTGCGGAGTGTGGTCATTTATGGATGGAAACCGATCAGGACATACAAAATGCATACGCATTCATACATCCTGTGCGCAGGGTAATGCCCTGTCTTGCCTTCAGGTCATGCCAATTTATCAGGACACCTTTCAATGCCAGCATCCCGTCGCAGAGAACTAACACCCTTTAATCTGTCGTTTCTCGATGTCATGTCGTGTGGCTTTGGCGCTGTAGTACTCCTTGTGCTCATAGTAAATGCCAACACAGTCAGTCATCGCAGAGAAAAACAGGCAGACCTGAACGCAGAGATAATACTCTTTAAACAGGAGATAATTGCAGCAAAACAACACCTCGCTGAACTTGAAAACAAACTTGAGAAAAAGCGCAACGACCTGAATCGCATACAAAAAAGGGCACTGACAGTTCTGGCCGAAATCAGTTATTTGAAAAAAGAGATATCAAACATAAAACAGATCGATCCTGCCCTTGAATCCCGCAGAAAGGGCCTTGAATCAAAACTCAGACTGCTCGATGAAACCCGTAGACGGCTTGTTGCAAAAACAAAGGCCAGTATGTCACAGGGCAGCAGGACAAGAAGGTTTGAAGGCGAAGGACATCGTCAATACCTTACAGGATTAAAGCTTGGAGGGCACAGGGTGGCAATTCTTGTAGATATTTCGGCATCCATGCTGGATCGCACCATACTTGGCATAATTCTTCGCAAAAACATGACAAAGGCACTAAAACGCTCATCAGCCAAATGGCGCCGTGTTCAAAGAACCGTTGAATGGATAGTGGCCAACCTGCCGCACGACTCAAGTTTTTGTATTATACCCTTCAATACCGACACCCCATCCCTTTCCTCGTCAAAAAAATGGGTCAGGGCAACAAACATACAGAACGTAAGCAGGATAATGGACAGATTCAAATCTCTTGTACCATCAGGGGGAACCAGTCTTGAAAAGGCCTTCGATACTGTTTCGGCTCTGTCCCCCGGACCTGACAACATAATTCTCATAACAGACGGGCTTCCCACCCAGGGAGAAAAAAGACCAAAAAAGTATACTGTTTCAGGCAAGGAAAGGATGCGTCTGTTTGAAAAGGCCACAAGAAAACTACCCGATTCCATACCCGTAAACACCATCCTCTTTCCCATGGAAGGAGATGCTGTTGCATCTGCATTATACTGGAACCTTGCCGTTAAAACCAACGGCTCTTTTTTTACTCCGGCACAGGACTGGCCATGAAAAGACAAAAACATAACATGGATGTCTTTAACCTGTCATTCCTCGATGTTATATCCTGCGGATTCGGAGCAATTATCCTGTTGCTTGTAATCTCAAAGGCATCTGAACCACTTGTGCTCAAAACAACAAGCAAAAACCTGAAATCAACGGTGCAAAGGCTTAAATATGAACTTGATGAAGTCAGACAAAAGTCAAGGACAATCAATCTTGAACTTGTCACAACCAGAAACAGGCTTGCAGAAAAAAAAGATAGACTTGCAAGACTCCGGAGTGAGAAAACATCCTTGACAGCACAGCTCAAGGCTGCCCAGACAGATATTAATGCCCGGAACAAAATAGAACAGCAGCTCGAGACAGCAATGCAAAAGCTTACAGAAGAGATGAAAAGGCTACAGAGCATGAAACCACGCCCTGTAAGGGAAAATATTATTGGGGGTGTGCCCGTTGACAGTGAATATATCATATTTGTAATCGACACCTCAGGGTCGATGTACCGTTACGCATGGAACCTTGTACAAAAAAAGATAAGGGAGATTCTATCGATATATCCTCATGTTAAAGGGATTCAGGTAATGAATGACATGGGTGATTACATGTTTTCGCAATATGCCGGCCAGTGGATTCCTGATACTCCTGCAAGACGCAGGGTCATATTAAGGCGTCTTGCCAACTGGACACCTTTTTCCAACTCCAGTCCTGTAGAAGGTATAGAAGGTGCCATAGCAAGCTTCTGGAACCCGGGCAAGCGTATATCAATATACTATTTTGGAGATGACTTTTCGCATGGCTCCATCCAGGATGTATTAAATAAAGTAAACAGGCTGAACAGGCCGATAACAGGAAGAAAAAGGCTGGTTCGTATTCATGCAGTTGGGTTCCCTACCCTTATCCTGCATGGAGGGAACTGGAACAATGTGGTCAGGTTTGCGGCCCTGATGCGCAAACTTGCCGAAGACAATAATGGCAGCTTTGTCGGCCTTAATGGACGGTAGATATGCACAAAATCATATATCCACTGCATACCAACAGGGGGACTCAAGCAGATATGAAAACATGCATTGAAATGCCCCGGCTTGAAACAAAACCGGTCTGCACAGAAAAAGGTTGAAAGGTATCTGGAATAATTATAGAATCAAGGTTCAGATATTTAACAAGATATGGGCAGACTGTTAATTTTTATCCATATATGGAGCAACAATCAACAGTCTGCAAGAAAACGGGGCAGGATAGAAAAGCACACAGTATGAGGACATAAAATGCAACAAAACAATACCTTTCATAAGGTAACAGGAACTGAAAGACATATGTATGGGCCTGAAAAACTGCTTGTTTGCGGATATGCAAAAGATGAACACAAACAAATTCTCAGGTTTTTGAGCAGACTGGGTTTTGAGGCCATTCCCGTGGTCTTTGTTTCAAACAATGATGCACACACCACATTGCATGACCTGTTAAAACGTAAAGGAAATACCGGTATTGGAAAAGATTCAGGATTGAAAAGGGCTGTAATTATGTCAGGCTTTACCGAAAAAAACCTCACAACATTACTGTCTGCTTACAGAAAAGAGGGCCTTCCAAAACAACTTTGGGCAACCCTGACACCTACCTCGGAAAAATGGCCCATTAACTTTCTTTTAAATGAACTGCAAAAAGAGGCCGAGGCAATTAATGCAAGGCGCAAGGAATAATTCCGGTTTTTTATTCGTCTTTCGTTCATAAAAGGAATTGAAGGAACATGCTTGTACCGCCCATATAAAAAACAGGCGACCTTCCTGTCAGTACAACCAGGCACTATCCCGATTCTTTCTGGTCTCTATCCGAATTATCTAAAAAATCTGTTTCGGCCGCTCCTGTATCCTGAAAGATTCTTGCAATTCCCGGTATACATGGTCTCTACGTTCATAAAAAAGGGGCTTTCCTTAATCCAAAGAAAAGCCCCTTTTCTATTTTTCTCAGCATTCACACAGGGTATCTTACCCTAACCCTATATCCTGTTTAAAGGTATCCAAACCAATGTTGGCAATCAGTGTGCCCAAACGTTGCGGTTTGGTATGCCTCTCAAATCTTTCTATAATCCGTTTTACAAGATCAATGGCCTCATCATCATTAAGGCCTTCCGCTAAAAGCTGCGCAATCATGGGTTTTGATGCAGCATTGCCTCCTACCACCACTTTCCATCCATTTTTTGTACCTATCAGGCCTATGTCTTTCACCCATGACTCGGCACAACATGTAGGACATCCTGAAACACCTATCTTCATCTTTGAAGGAAGACTATATCCATGATAAAGTTCATCCAGCTTCATACCCATTCCAACAGCATCCTGCTGACCAATACGGCAGAAGGTTGTGCCAGGGCAAAATTTAACACTGCGCACACACATACCAACGGCAGCGCCGGGCTTGATTGTCCCCAAATCCTGCCATACATTATCAAGATCATCTTCCTTTAATCCAACAATAACCATACGCTGAGCACCGGTTATTTTTATGGCAGCAGCCCCATATTTTTCTGAAACATCAGCGATTGTGCGCAAAACTTCCGGGGAACATATACCTCCTGGCAAGTGTGTTGCTATCGCAAATGTTTCTCCGTCTCTCTGTACCAGCGCTCCCTTATCCAATCTGTCCGTCTTCTTTTCTGCCATCTTCTGAAAACCTCCTTGATTACATTTTTAAAACACATTGAACAGTTTTTATCCATAAACGGCTATTTTTCATAATCCCGATGTCAAACATGCAAAACCGCTTACAGAGCATATAAAACTCATTTATGGAAACAACAGCCTCTATACAGTAAAACCAGTCAACGGGCATGAAGAAATGAAAGGTCCACAGGCCCAGAATTGATTCATGTATGGACTCTGAGTATCCAAATCCAAACATTCAAGCAATAAACATACCGTTTAACACCGTATGGGGCAGATAAAGAATCAACAACTACAACAGGCTTATATTACAGCAATAATCACAAAAGAAAACAGACTGGACATGTGTCTCACAGACAAATACTGTAAACATTACATGTCTCATAAACAGATATGAGACATATAGTGTTTCACATTTATCAGTACACCCGTCTTATCTATGTGATTATATAAGGAAAACATACAGAATATTTCCTGAGACACTACACTCGCCATAATGTACTAAACATTATGGTCTCTGTGCCCTTGATTTTCCTGGTCTTGCGCAAAAATTACCATTTACAGGCTGGCAACGCACCAATGTCCCCGGTCTATTCATGGGTGGGCGCTGATTATGCAGTTTTCATGTCTCATTGTCTCAACTGATCAACCCATTATACCAATCACTCTTCTGTTGAATATTCATGTATAAGGGATCTGTCTGTCAACGGTCGTTATTGAATCAGGGCCTTTTTCATCCTTTGGAGGAACTCTTTTCTGTCTACATATGACTCAACCCTTAATTCAGACAGTTCCTTTCCCTGCCTGCTGATAAAAACAACAGTTGGAACACCCCGCACATTATATCGCCTTACAAGCATATCCTGATCAGGATGCCTTGAGGTCAAATCTACACGCAACATAACAAACTTGCGCTGTAATCTCCGTACATCCGGATCATTGAATACCCTGTTTTCCAGTTCCCTGCACGGCACACACCAGTCAGCATAAAAATCAAGGATCACAGGCATATCCGATGCTATAGCCTTCTTCAGTGCTGACTCATTATAGGGTTTCCAGTTAACAGACGGAACCGAATATATGCAAAAAAAGAAACAGACTGCAGCCCCTGTCACAAGCATAGCGCCAGCCAGTTTTTTCCCCCGTGAAAATGTCGGATTTCCTCTGCCTACGGATGTAATCCACCCAAGGTGAACACCTGCAACCATCATCACAGAGGCAAGAAGCGCAGTCTGCCAATTTCCGTATGGCAACAATGGCATTACAACATATACAGCCATTCCTGCAAGGACCCAACCCAAAAGTTTTCTGACCCAGACCATCCATTCTCCTGAAACAGGCAACCGGTTTATACTACCGGAAAAAACAGCAAGCACAACAAGAGGCATCCCCATACCAAGGCTCAGGACAAAAAAATACAGAAAACCAAGCCAAGGATTGCCCTTTTGTCCTACATATGTCATCAGACCCAGGATAAAGGGGCCTATACAAGGTGCTGCAATAATCCCCAAAGTCAGTCCCATAAAAAGGCTGCCAAAATAACCGCCAAAATTTTTCGAGGCAAGAACTGTGATCCATGAGGGCAAGCGCAGCTCCCACAGGCCAAAAAAACTGAGGGCAAGTGCAAACAGGACAAAGGCAACTACAAGAAGGACAAAAGGATTCTGGAGCACAGATCCCAGCATGCCCCCAGACAGACTGGCAACAAGGCCAAGCATGGAATTGGTAATGGCAAGGCCGGTAACATACAGAAGAACATGAACATAACGAAGCCCGGCAAAACTCCCTCCCCCAAAATACGAAACTGTGATAGGCAACAGCGGATAGACACAGGGTGTCAGGTTAAGGGCAAGGCCGGCAAAAAAGACACCGGCAACAGTAACAAGAAAACCGAACCGGGATGACCTGTCTGCAAACAGGTCCCTTTTCAACTCCAACCGGTTTGCATTGCGAAAGATTTCCCGGTTTATCCGTACAGAGGCAGCACCTTTTTTGACAACCCTTATTGTACTGTGCACAAGAACATTATCAGGAGGGACACATGACTGTTCAGAGCATGCCTGATATAACAATTTACCGGTTATCTCATAAAGACCCGGCCTAATATCAGAACCAACAGTCATAATGGCATAAATCAGGATACCCCCGGAATACAGTTCAAGGGGTTGAGGAAATGAATCAAATCGTTTCAGTATGGGCCTCGGGAAACGAATCTCACTGATAATTATACCTGATGATCGGGAAGAAAACACAACAGAGAGAGGGACAAGACCGGCTGCACCCTGAGCATTTGCACTATGCACATACCAGGATTTGGCGATATCGAGTTTAACGGCAACAGGATACCTGCCTCCGGCAGGATACTGATTACGGGAACCGATAAACGCAACTTTTACAATATGATGCGAATCAGAGAGAAAGGCAGCACAAACAGGGTCATGCACCCATAGGGCACAAGGCAAAGACATTAACACAGATGATATGAACACAAAAACACATTGCTTACGAAACAATCTCGCCAAAAGCTGCATCCTGTTTCACTTGTTTGATTGAGACATTACACACAGACCCCGGATTTATCCCGGCAGAAGAAAAGAGTACAGGAATATAGTTATCTGTAATCCCCCTCATAATGCCCTTTTTATGACAGTGCCAACCCTCAACAACAGTTGCAAACTTCATGTTCAGGCAGCGGGTATAAAACCTGCGTTTCTTTTCTCCTGCAAGGGAGCGCAACTGCGCTGTTCTCTGTTTTACTGTTCCGGAATTCACCCTTTCCTTGAAATCAAAGGCAGCAGTACCGTACCTTGGAGAAAACGGAAAGACATGAAAATAGGAAACCGGCAGATCCTGCAGACAGTAAAGGGTATTCATATGTTCTCTGTCAGTTTCACCAGGAAAACCTGAAATAACATCAACACCTATTGCAGCAAAAGGCACCTTCATGTAAACAGAAGACACTACATCAGCAAAGTCACGTACAGTATATCTTCTTCCCATTCCCTGCAGAATATGATCGTCACCGCTTTGAAGTGATATGTGTAAATGTCTGCAGAGCCACTTTTCAGAAGCCATCATGTCGATCAGGCCAGAGTCAATCTCATCAGGTTCAATTGAACTGATCCTTATTCTCAGAGGCAGTTTTTCCCTATCAATGATCTTCAAAAGACCCGTCAGGCTCACACGCGGTTGCAGATCAACACCGTACTTTCCTATGTGAATACCTGTAAGGACCACCTCCTTAAAACCCTGGTCAGCCAGAGAACGTAGCATAAAAAGGACATCCCTGGGCATAAGGCTCCTGTAATGCCCCCGTGCAAAAGGAACAATACAGTAACTGCAAAAGGCCTCACATCCATCCTGTATCTTCAAAAAGGCACGGGACCTGCCCGGCAGACCTTTTACAGGCATAAAATCAAAGGGCCTTTTTCTGTCGAACTTCCTGCAAACTATCTTTTTTCCACCGGATACAAAAATTTCTTCTACAAGCCGAGGAACATCCTGTTTCACACAGTTGCCTGCAATAAGCGATATTCCGTCAATACCGGCAAGTTCATCAGGAAACACCTGAGCATAACAACCAATAGCTGCAACGCATCTTTCGGGATTTTCCCGTATAGCCTTTCTGATTGCCTGTCTGGACTGGCGTGATGCCTTTTGTGTAACAATGCAGGTGTTTACAATAATTACACCAGCTTTTTCTTTATCCTTTGCAGGGATCCATCCCGAATTGGCAAGAGCCTCTCCAAGATATGCGGATTCATACTGATTTACCTTGCATCCCAGAGTTACAATCCTGAATGTCTTTTCATACACCTTGTTTCCAACGGCCCTAATAAAGCATGGCCTTGTCAAATTTCACCTTCATTGCACGGACAGGACATACCATTACACACATCTCACAGGCGCTGCATTTGTCATCATCAAAAACCACCGTCATCCCGGGATGTTTTATATGCAAGGCACCAGTGGGACATACAGCAGTGCATGCTCCACAGTGAATGCACTTGTCTTCATTCCTCTTGACGTTTTGCCCCATGCTCTCGACCTTGATCCCAAGAGCTTTCAGGTATTGCACCCCTTTCTGAAAATTTTTTTTGTGCCCGCTCAGCTCAAGCACCATAAAGCCTTCTTTTCTTGGATAGATGGCAGCCTTCAGAATATTAAATGAAAGGTCAAACCTTTTGACAAGATTAACGGCTATTGGTTCGTTTACAATCTTTCTGGGAAATCGCAACGACAACATCTTGGAGTACATAATATTTGTTTCCTTAATAATAACAGATAATAAAAATACCCCAGCCATAGAGGAGCCCCTGCAAGACAGATCATCTCCATGTGCATCAAAACCTGTTTAGGCAATATTATGCATACCTGTTAAACACACGTTCAAACCCGGGCAGAGACATTTCAATAGTTCTGTCCGGCACACAATATGCTATACGAAAATACATTGGCCCGCCAAAACCAGAACCAGGGACTGTCAGGATATTCTCATTCCTGAGCGCATTGACAAACTCCACATCATCCACAGGGGTTTTCGGAAACAGGTAAAAGGCACCCTGTGGCCTGACTATTTCGTATCCAAATGAAACAAGGCTATTATAAAGGAGATCCCTTTTACGCTGATAAATGGAAACATCTACCGTTTCATCAAGAAGATACGAAACAGCTCTCTGCATAAGGGCCGGGGCATTGACATAACCCAGGACCCTGTTACTGAAGATCATCCCTGCCATAATTTCATCCTTGTCCGTTATATCATGATGAACAGCAATATATCCTATCCTTTCCCCTGCAAGAGAGAGATCCTTGGAAAAAGAAGTTACAACAATAAGTTCCTGATAGATATCAAAAATGTCCGGAGGGATAATCCCATCATATACAATCTTTCTGTAAGGCTCATCCGATATGAGCAATATGGGTCTTCCCAGTCTGTTGCTGTGATACATCAGAACATCTGCAAGTTCAATAAGCTCCTTTTCCGTATAAACACGTCCTGTTGGGTTATTGGGAGAATTTATAAGCACTGCTCTGGTCCTGTCTGTAATGGCATTTGATATGATCTCAGGATCAAGCCCAAAATCAGGTTTTGTACCAACAACCACAGGTATTGCCATATGATTGTCAAGATAAAAATCATATTCAGTAAAATAAGGACTAAGAAGAATCACTTCATCATCATGATCAAAAAATGTCTTGAAAACAACGTTCAAGGCTCCCCCTGCGCCAACTGTCATTATTATATCACTGGCCGTAAAATTCTTCGCATAAAGATTGCTCAGATAAGCGGCTATCTTCTGCCTTACAGTTTCAAAACCTGCATTGGGCATATATCCATGCTGTCCTGGCGTCTTGTCATCAATTAAGGCATGCACAACCTCATTGAACCTGGCAGGAGGTTCCAGACAGGGATTGCCCAGACTGAAATCAAAAACATTATCCGGCCCAAATTGCTCTTTTCTTTTCTTGCCTTCTTCAAACATCTTCCTTATCCAGGAAGATGTAACGAGGTGTTTCTTTATAGTACGAGAGATTGTCATGACCTCTTGTCTCCCTTACCACAGGGGCATCAGCAGCCGGGTTTCATACATACGGGACATCCGCTGCCCGGGTTGACTTATCCTGCACAAAGATTTTTGTCTATGGAACAAACTGCGCACAATTCCAGGAAACACATTTCCGGAACAGGCATTAACTGTATGAAACATTTGATATGTACAGCACAGATACAGATATCCAAACACAGACCGATCAGTCTGTTTCCCCCAAAACTATCTTGAAATTATCTTGAAAGATACGCGTTACCACATCATAAGTCAACCGTAACCCTGCGATAACAAGACAATAAAGGTTAGCAAAAAAACAACATGACACAGTGAGACAAACAACAATTCAAGCTATATGTTGCAGCAATTTCCCTTAACCGGACACAAAGAAATCAGAACCTGATATATCATGTTGGCATATTTCATGCTTTGACTCTCCCCAATGAATAGCATGAAGTTAAAAACAATCTTATCACAAAAAAAGGAGGAGAGGATACAGTGAACACATTAAAAAAGAGTTTTCGGGTCGGCTTGTGTTTTGTAATGGTTTTTGTTTTTGCAAGTCTGTTTTCCATATCACAGGCCTCTGCTGAATTTAAGATTTTTCAGCGTCTTGAGATGCCCAAGCCTGGTTACAAGGTCAATTTCCCAAAACCAAGGGGCTGGAACGAGGAAATGCATCAGGCATGGCAGAAGATGCTTGGTTTTAACGCTGCCCAGCTTGTCAAGCTTAATGACCCTGCGCCGGACATTAAGCCGGGAACCGTTATTACCCCTGAAAATTACAAAAATTACCCGAATCTTGACAAGATATTCCCCGAAGCCATACTTCAACGGTTAAGACCGGGGGCATATTCTCCCATCAAAAAGATTACTGTCGAGGCAACGCGGCCGTATTACTTTACAAAAAAGATCGTGGAACAAACCGAGACCTTTGATAAAGGCATGAAGGTTGATCCTAAAACACAGCGTCTTTCTTCCTACAAGGCAGGAATCCCCTTCATACATCCCAAAAACGGTCTGGAGGCCATGTGGACATTTGCAATAGCGAATATATCCATGATGGACAATTTTTCCTTTCAGACCATCAACTTTATCAATTTTGACAACAGCAACAACCTGGAAAGGACAATACGGGCAAATCTGTACTGGAACAGGTTTATGGGAAAGTCGTTTGGTAATTATGACGAGGATTACTACCAGATCAATGCCCCCCAGGACAAAAAGGAAGGCGTTCTTGAAAAGGGTGCCTTTGTCGTGGTTTATCCCTCTGATCTCAAGGGGTTTTCATTTATCAGGACGCGTTTTCTGGATCCGGAACATGATGACTATTTTGTCTCCTATCTGCCCGGTTTGAGGAGAATCAGAGTTCTTTCAGGCAGTGATGCCCAGGACCCCATATTCGGAACAGAACTTACATGGGACACATGGGTTAGTGACTGGCAGAAGATATCTGACACCATATATCCCAATAAGTACAAGATCCTTGGACAGGCCATTGTCCTGGTTCCGTCATACAATCCCGTGCCAAACGTAAAGATTGAAGGGCCGGATATATATACCAGGTGGCAGAAGAGGCCGGTGTATGTTCTGGAGATAACCTCTCTGGATCCGAAATACTACTATGGCAGGCGTGTCATGTACTTGGACATGGAATATTTCCGTCCAAATCTCGAGGAGTACTATGACAGGAATATGAAGCTGTGGCGGATATGGGTGGATTTCAAATATCAGAATCCTGAAAATGCCTATACCTGCTGGGAGGCATGTGATATTATTGATTTCATCAACAAACATCACACAATCCTTAAAATGGAGAGCCGTCCAAACGATCCAAAATTGACACTTTCGTATTATGACCTGCGTTTTCTGTCAAGACAGGCAAGATGATTTCCGGCACTTTGCTTAAAAAAGGGATCAGGGATGAATTTCCTGCTCCCTTTGCCTGCAACCCGAACAACTTGCATCAAAAGATCCTTTCAGCCAGTGAGAAGGCTCTGCCGGACCTGACGCGCACCTGCAACGCAACCATGCAAAAACACTGGCAACTGATCAGAAAAAGGTGTATAAACGATGTCCCCCGGGCAATGACAAACATCCGTATATGCTGACGCCTGCCAATACCCTTGCAGAATGTCCAATCCTATTCAGGTTAAGAAAAACCAGACAAAACACCTGCAGGAACACATCAGGGATTTTGAGGGTTAATTTTCGGACCTGATTCAAAAACCAGAAAAAGAGGAAACACGGTACAAACGTTCCTTCAACCTGAAAACAATACAGATACAGGACATATCGTATTATATAAAAGGGTTTTCAAAGACCTAACGCCTGCTTGGCACCAATTCTATTCTTCTGTTTTTTGCCCGTCCCTCAGGAGTCCTGTTTGTTGTCTTTGGCCTTGAAAAACCAAAACCAACAGCCTTAATCCGGTCTCTCGCTATACCCTTGCGTACCAAATAATTCATTCCTGCCCTTGCCCTGTTTACAGACAGTTTGTCATTATACCGTTCCGGCCCGATAATATCTGTATGCCCGTCTATCTCTATTTTAAGATCAGGATTAATGTCCATTATATGGGCTACATTATCAAGGATTGGATATGCATCAGGCCTGAGAGCATAACTGTCAAAATCGAAAAAGACATCTTTTATTATCCAGCAACCCTGTTCATCAACAATCGCTTCCTTTGGCGTATCAGGACAGTTGTCAATGCTGTCAGGAACCCCGTCACTGTCGCTGTCATGCTCCAAAAAGACCTTCCTTACAAAATCAGCCATACCCCCGGCAGATGCCAGATTGTCTGCCGTAGTCGAAAATCCGCAAACACCAGATAATGCAATCTGGTTAAGTATGCCCTTGCCATTAGGGTCATTCCCTATCAATATGGTATAGATACAAAGGTCATCACCCTTCCTGTCCTTTATTTTTTTAATTGCCACAACCGGATCAACGTTCATATCTACCCCATCACTTATAACAATCACTGCTGTTTTACCCTTGACATTCCATAGATCCTTTTCAAGGGCATCAAAAGCAAAGGAAAGAGGACTTACACCAGATGGTTTTTTAAGGGCCATCAAGGCATCACCAAGACCTGTTTTTGAATATCTTGTCATTCCATAACACAAAGAAGTATAAACAGGATTGCCAAATGTTCTAAGCCCTGCAACAAGCTTGAGATCTGGTATGGTCTGATTCATGCACAATGCTATATTTCTTGCAAGATCAAACTTGATTCGGCCTTTATAGGACTGTGACATTGAAGCAGAGCAATCAAATACGATTATAAAATTATCTACTTTCCTGCGGTACTGGTTATTTAATACCAGCTTTTTGCACAGATCAAAATGAAAGCCGGATATACCATGAGATTTGTCTGTCGCTGAGACATGTTCAAACTCAGTAGACGCACAGGCAACCACGGCAACAATACCAAGAGCAAGCACCATATAGCGTACAGATTTTGGCAACATACAACACCCCCCTATAGTTTGAGACCTTTATATAATTTCCCCTCCCAGGTGCCACATAAACATAATATACCTGGCATAACACAACAGGTGCCAAAACTGCAAAAACAAACACCTGTGCATTGCAAACCCTATGGCATACAAGGACCTGTCTTGCAGACAACCAACATATCAAGGCCCGGATTTCAGGTTTGATAATTATGTACACAAAAAAGATATCAACTGTCTAAAAAATATTGCAACTGTCAAGCCTTGCCATGGAAAAGGCTTGTTATGCCGGCGTTATTGCTGAAAACGTGGCATCTATCCCTGTTGACACAGTCATGAGCGCTGCAATTGGCATGTTTCAAACCGGTCAAAGATTATTTCAAGGTAACAATGCTGTTACAAGAAATCAGGATAAAGCAGAAACCTGAATCAGTTAGTTCTTTGAATAACATATCTGTTTAATGCCAAAAGGGCCTGTTTATCAGGTGAATCAGCAAATGGATCCAGGCACCTTCCCGCTTTCTCTGCAAAATTTAAGGCATCTTTACGCACTTTATCAATAGCCGCCGAATTTCTCACGGCTGCAACAAGATGTTGATAATCATCTTCATCTGCCTTATTGTTTTCCAGCAAATCCCTGAGACGGTTTTTCTCGTAACTGTCCTGTTCAGCCAAGGCATATATCAAAGGCAATGTAATTTTTCCTTCCCTGATATCCTTGCCAACCGGTTTTCCAAAGGCTTCTTCAGAAGATGTATAATCCAGCAAATCATCTATTAACTGAAACGCAATCCCCATATTCAGCCCAAATTGCCCAAGCAAGGCAATATGTTTTTCTTCAACCCCTGAAACAATTGCACCGCACGTGCAGGCACAGGACATCAGAAGTGCAGTCTTGTCGGTTATGATATTAAGATATTCCTCTTTTGAAATATCCAGGTTGTTTGAATGAATGAGTTCCTGAAACTGTCCTTCAACAAGCCTGGAAAGGGTTTGGGCAATATTGTTTACAAATGCCAGATTGTTGGCCGTTATTGCTATCTGGTAGGCCCTTGCACACAAAAAATCACCCCCAAGAATCGCAAAATGATTGCCCCATGTCGTGTTGGCAGAGGGCTTTTTGCGCCTGAGTTCAGAATTATCAAGAACATCATCGTGCAAAAGGGACGCAACATGTATGTATTCAAAAATGGTAGCGAGATGATAAATATCTGCCTTTGTATAATTGCAAAGGCCACACGAAAGCACAAAAAACATCGGTCTCAACCGCTTTCCCTCTCCCTGCAGAATATAGTCCCCTATTTTTTTAACCAGAGGAATACATGGTGACAGATTGACGGTCAACGCTGAATTTATTTTCTCAACGTGCCTTTCATAGTCTTTAAACAGGTTGTTCAGGGGTATCATCTGATCTCTCCAATAAGGTCGTATGAATATGCATTTTTTATCAAAACCGGCATGATCTTACCATAAACAGCTTCCCCCTTATTTATCAATACCTGCCCATCAACATCCGGGGCCATGGAGACACTCCGACCCTTTAACAAAAGATCTGTTTCTTCACTTTGCCCTTCTATCAGAACAGGCTGCACCTTCCCTATTAACTCGCGGTTTATCTCTTCTGAAATTTTTGCCTGCAGGGACAATATCATGTCTTTTCTCTGAATTGCGACTTCAGGATTGACATGGTTTTTCATCCTGGCTGCTGCTGTCCCCTCTTCCTTGCTAAAGACAAAGACACCGAGATGATCAAAGCGTGCATCATTGACAAAGCTGTAAAGCTCATTAAAGGCATCTTTTGTTTCTCCCGGAAACCCAACCATCAATGAGGTCCTTAATGATATTTTACGTCTATGCTTCCTTATTCTGTTAACAAGCTCCCACGGAGTTTCTGATACAGGCGGCCGTCTCATGCTTACAAGAATGTCACGATTGATATGCTGCAAAGGTATATCCAGATAGGGACAAATCTTTTCCTCTGAATCCATCATATCCAACAGACGCTCGGAAACCCCGTCCGGATAACAGTAAAGGATACGAATCCAGTCGAGCCCATTAATTGTTACAAGCCGTTCAAGCAAATCCTCAAGAGAGAAACCCTGATCCCTGCCATACATGGCGGTATCCTGAGCAACGAGATTGATTTCCCTTACACCATGCTCAACCAGACTTGCCGCCTCTGTTTCAACAGATTCAATGCTGCGACTGCGAAAAGGTCCTCTTATCGCCGGAATGGTACAAAACGAGCATCTGTGAGAGCAGCCTTCCGCTATCTTTATGTAAGCAGTGTAAAACGGAGTAGACAACAGCCTGGGGGTAGTGTGATCTGCAAGATATAATGGTCTGCTGATAAAAAAAGGAGACTTGTCTTCAGACCCGTCAGTATCTACAATATCAAGGATACGTGCAAACTCATTTGTTCCCAGCCAGGCATCCACTTCCGGTATCTCCCTGCGCAGCTTATATCCATATCGCTGGACCATGCAACCTGTTACTACAAGCTTTTCAAGACTGCCTTGGCTCTTAAGTTCTGCTGCTTCCAAAATTGTGTCTATTGACTCTTCCACTGCCTCCTGAATAAAACCACAGGTATTTATTATACAGATTGAGGCCCTTTCTATACTGTCTGTACATCTGTAGCCGCCCTGATTGAGGTATCCAAGCATATGTTCACTGTCAACAAGATTTTTTGGACATCCAAGACTGATAAAATATATATCATGTTTTACATCAGACTTCATAAGTCAAAGCACCCTCTTGTACCCATACACAGACTGATTTCCATCCGTCATAAGGGCTGCAAACCCGTACCCGTTATGCTTCAAAAACAGAACAACCAATGCATTATGTTAACACACAAAGCAGTACACCTCACAAACAGCTACAGACTGGTCTGTCTGATAAATACAATATATATATCAGGATTGCAAAAAAACTGTATTAACAAAGAACAGTTAAGTATAACATATACCTGAATATTGTAGTATAATCAAGGTCTGATCCCTGTCCGGACAGAGATGCTGTAACAGTCACACAGGCATAAGACCGGATTCCGGAAAACGGCATTGTTATACGGTCTCATACACAGTGCCCAGCCATAGAGAAGGCAGCCTGTTCAGAATCAAACCTCCTGCCGCGTTTCGATATCGAAATACTTACAGGCCGGAGAGCAAATACCATATCCCGGAGGAAAATACCATGTTTACCAGGCCGCTATTGCCACCTGCACTCAAAAAAGGAGACACCATAGGAATCATATCACCTGCAGGACCAGTCAAAAAAGATGAGCTGACTGCAGGGATCAGATTTCTTGAAAAACACGGTTTTCATGTCCATATCGGAAAAAACGCCCTGAATAAACAGGGATACCTTGCAGGAACAGATGATGAACGTCTGTCTGATCTCCATTCCATGTTTCAGGACAGCTCCATAAGGGCCATACTCTGCACAAGAGGGGGATATGGAAGCATGCGACTCCTTGAAAGGATTGACTATTACGCTATACATCAGCATCCAAAGATTATTGCCGGATACAGTGACATAACCGCCCTTCTGATGGCAGTATATAAAAAGACAGGTCTTCTGACCTTTCATGCACCCATGCTTAGAAACCTTTCGCAAGGTCATGACCTTGCAGAACTTGTCAACACACTTGAATCAGGCAAAATACCCCGTTTTGACCTCAAGAACGGGACATGCCTGTACAGGGGAAAAACAACAGGGATTCTTGCAGGAGGGAACCTTACATTGATTACAAACCTGTTGGGCACACCTTTTATTCCATCTTTTGAAGGGGGTATCCTGTTTCTGGAGGACAGGGGTGAATCACTGTATCGCATAGACAGGATGCTGACACATATGAGACTGTCAGGATATCTCAACGGGATCAAGGGACTTGTTGCAGGAACATTTGAGGATTGTGGAAACATGTCAAATATCGAGGCACTTTTAAGGGATATAACCTCCGATCTTCATATTCCAGTGGTAACAGGGCTGTTGACAGGACATGGGGCAACAAATCTTGCTGTACCCATAGGAGTCAAGGCAACACTCGATACTGATTCAATGACCATGTCAATAGATGATTCCGTAACAGCGAGCAGATAAAACAACCGCACAAGAATTCCCTGTCATACATACAGTCCCAGTTTTATCATGAACCCGGAACATTGTTGGCATTCTTGAAATCCGCTGGCTGAATGTTATATCTTTTTAACAGTCCATAGAAATCCGATCTGTATTTACCTGTCAATTTTGCTGCTTCGGTAACATTGCCCCTGGTCATGGAAAGGACAGTATTCAGGTAGTCTTTTTCAAATTCTGCCCTGGCATCTTTCAACGGTTTGATTTTCCCCTTATCTGTTACATGGGTCCGTCTATTATGCAATACAAGGTCATCATTGATAACATGGCCGACAGACATGGCCATGGCATACTCTATGGTATTTTCCAGTTCCCTTACATTCCCGGGCCATGAATATGACAACAATTTCTGCAGGGCCGCAGCAGAAAGCTCTTTTGGTTCTCGTTTCATTCTTTTGGCATGTTTTTTTATAAAATGCTCAGATAACAGGGGAATATCATCCTTTCTGTCTCTTAGCGGAGGAATGTATATAGGTATTATATGCACCCTGTAATAGAGATCTTCCCTGAAAGTTCCATTCCTGACCTTGTCCTCCAGATCTGCATTTGTCGCTGCTATAATACGCACATCTACCTTCATCAGATGTTCACTTCCCAGAGGGTAAAAGGAATGTTCCTGCAAAACACGAAGCAGTTTAACCTGTACGGATTCCGGCAACTCGGCTATTTCATCAAGAAACAGGCTTCCTTTGTCTGCCTGTGAAAAATAACCACGTTTATCTTTAATCGCTCCTGTAAAGGCCCCTCTTTTGTAGCCAAAAAGTTCTCCTTCAAACAGTTTTTCAGGAATCGCTCCGCAGTTAATGGCCACAAAATTCTTGTCTTTTCTACTGCTTAAAAGATGCAAAGATTTGGCTATCAATTCTTTTCCAGTACCGCTCTCACCGTATATACAGACATTTGAATCAGTTTCTGCAGCCCTCACCACCTGCTCCATCACAATACGCATGGCCTTGCTTTTGCCTATGATATTGTTAAACCCATAGTTTTCGCCAACAAGGGCCCTGAGGCGTTGTACTTCCCTTGTGAGCCGATTTTTTTCCAGACCCTTTCTTATCTGAAAAATAAGGTCATGGTAATCAAATGGCTTGGTGAGATAACTGTATGCTCCTTGCTGCATTGCCTGCACAGCGGTTTCGATGGTGCCATAGGCAGTGAGGATGATAACGGGCATTTCCGGCACGCTGGAATGCAGTTCCTTCATCAAATCAATGCCGTTTGTCCCAACCAGTCTCAAATCCACCAGGGCAAGATCAAAGACATCCCTGGAAGACAGTCTCAAGGCCTGTTTCGCATTTGTAACCGCAACAGGTTCATAACCCTCCTCTTCAATACGAAACTTAAGGACCTGCAGCATATTTTCGTCATCATCAACTATCAGTATCTTCTTAGGCATACAATCTTTCATCTTTTCTGTTGAACTTAAATTCTTGGATAATATCCCCTTCAAAAATCCATATCTTCTGCAAAGGACATTAATGTTCCAGCTTTTTTTTCTGTGTTGTTATGTCCACTTCCTTGATCTTCTCAAACTGTTCCCGCAGGTTGTGATTGACAGTCTCCAGTTTTTCAAGCCTGTTTCCCAGCTCTCTGTTTGCCTGCATCAAATTTTCAATCTTCCGGTTTTTTGCTATTATGCAATTAAGAACATGAATCCATGCCTTGGCATTTACCCTCAGGGGACTGTCAGGGTAATTTTTCAACACCCGTCTGAAACATGCCAGGGCCCTTTTATAATTCATCCCCGGATTGTGCGGGTAAACCAACAATATACCCATATGCAACAGGGCCTTATCCCCCGGAGAACTGTGCGGAAAGTTTGCCTGAATCGCCTTATACGTTCGAAATGCACCGCTGTACTGTTCATGCAATATCTGCTCATATGCCCTGGTCATGCCTCTGTCCGGTTTACCGGGATTCAGAAAATGCACCTTTTGGGTTGCACATCCTGAACATATCATCATTATTATACATATACCGGTATAGTAAAATAGAATGTGCTTCCTTTTTCTTCTGTACTTTCTACCCATATCCTACCTCCATGAACATTGATTATGCTCTTGGCTATATATAAACCGAGCCCGGTTCCCCGGCTGTCAAATGTCTTGAACTTGTAAAATATTTCTTTTATATGCTTTTGCTGAATTCCACACCCATCATCAGACACAGACACTACAACGTGCTTTGTCATGTTGTCAGAGGCAGACTGGTCCGGGTTATGCACAAAGGCCCTTACCACAATATGTCCATTTTTTGGGGTAAACTTGACCGCATTTTCCAGCAGCACATTCAAGACCTGATATATCTTGTCAATATCTATACTAACCGCAGGCACATCGGAATCTATCTGTACATCAATATCTATATTCTTTTTGCTGCAAGCCGGTGTTATCATTGAAACACTCCTTCCGATAAGTACTCCTATAGATGCCCTGACAAACTGATAACAGACCTTGCCTGCCTCCATTTTTGACAGATCAAGAATCCTTTTTACAGTTGCAATCAAACGTTCACATTCTTCTGCAATAATATCTAACAGCCTGTACTGCCGTTCCAGAGAGGAAGATGACTTATCAGCAGATGCAAGAAGACTCACAGATTCTTTTATTATGGCCAAAGGGGTCCTCAACTCGTGGGAAACATGAGAAATAATATCGGATTTGATTTCATCAAGCTGTTTCAAACGAAGAGACATGTAATTGAACTCTTCTGCCAGCTTTTTGATCTCAGGAGGAGAAGGTATCTCTATTCGTTTTTCAAATTTCCCTTCAGCTACTTCCTTGATACCATTTATTAAAAGAAGAATGGGGTAACTTATTGTCTGAGCATTGATAAAGGCAATAAGCACTGACAGTACAAGAGCAAGGCCTGTTGCAGCAGCAACCACCTTTGATGCGTTGACACCAATTTTTTCAGAAACACTTATCTTTCTGTTTATGGCCTTTTTTGTTTTTCGTATTACCTGTCCTATATGATTGCTAATGCGATTTACCAATGCAGCCTTTTCCTGTTCATAGCCTGTTTTTGGATATTTACAACCTGCCTGAAACCATACAGCCTCTGCATCTACAAGAGACAGATATGCTTTGAAGGTCCTGCTAATTTCTTCAATATCCTGCAACTCCTTTGTACCGGCAGCATATATGGTTATCTGTGCAAGGCATTCATTTACATATGCTTCTATCTTTTTAAATTGATTATAAAAATCCCGATCACCTAAAATAAAGTATTTTTTTTCAAACTCACGTTGGGACAGAATTGCATCTCTTAACTTGTTGCTTATCTCAATAAGTTTGTTATCAACGGCATTAATGGATCGTGTAATATGGCCCAGTTGTCCCAACTTGACAGTGGAATATATTCCAAGGGTAATTACTACCATCAAAATAATCAAATAACCTATACTGAATCTTTCAAATATGCTCAGGTCTTTTATTGACAGTTTTATCAATCTGTTTTGCCTCATCAATTAACATAATTGGAATACCGTCTTTTATTTTGTATAATAAAAGGCATCTGTCACAAACAAACCCATCGCCACCTTCATTCAGGTGTACGCCATTTTTACACTTCGGACATGCCAGCACATCCAGAAGTTCCTGATTTATCATAAGCCCGAATCTCCTTCCTGTCTGAGACCTTCTGTAAAGACATTATACTTGCAGAAATCTCTTTTTTACTGTTTCAAAACCTGATCATGACAAACACACATATCCAAATCAATTCCCGGGCATCTATAAAGTTGGCGCTGTCTGAAACATGATTCCTGTTTCTCAGAAACAGGATTCTTTGTGCAAGATTAAAAAAATCAAGTTGCAGGAACGTGACACAGGTTCCACAAAGGAATCCCGCAGATTGACACCGGAATTGCAAAATGTGGCTATTTATTATGGAAACCAACTATTATCAACCTGTAACTACTATATCCTTTACAGCATTGATAACTGCACTTACAGAAATGGATTGCATACAGGTTCTTTTATCACACAGCTTTTTAAAACATGGACTGCATGCCAACCCTTTTGTCCTTAAAATTCTGTGCCCATACCCGTATGGTCCGGTCATTCGCGGTTCAGTAGGCCCGAATATGGCTACAACCCCTGTTCCCATTGCAGCGGCTATATGCATCGGCCCTGTATCGGTAGAAACAACCGCCCTGCAAACAGAATAAAGACAGGCCAATTCCTTGAGACTGGTTTTACCTGCAAGGCTGACTGCCCTGGTGTCCATCTGCTGCAAGATAGAATCAATAACAGGCTGATCAGATCTGCCGCCGGTAAATATGACATCACAACCAGTATCTTCATGAATCCTGTCTGCAACAAGGGCAAATCTTTCAGGATACCACAGTTTTGTCTGCCAGCGTGCCATAGGATTTATGGCCACCAAGGGTTTGTCAAGAGTTATACCCTCTTTTGACAGGATATTGCCAAGATTTTTCCGGTCACAGGACCTGAAAGGGATTTTTCCTGACCATTTGGATATATGACATCCCAGATATCTTGCTGCCTCAAGATAGCGGTCAATGGCATGCTGGTTATAGTGTACAGGAATAGCAGGTTTGTTGGTAAAAAACCATGCCCCTTCTCTTGATCCCTGCATACCCATCTTTGTCCTTCCTCTTGAAATGGCAAGCAGTACTCCACTTTTCAGCAATCCCTGCAGATCTATTATCAAATCGTAATGACACAATCTCAATTCCTGCAAAAATCGTATGACTTCCTCTTTTATCCATGACCATTCCCTGGGGTTTTTGTATCTTTTTGTAACAGCTTTTCTTGGAGAAACAATCACACGGTTCAATGCATGGTGTCCCTTTATGATATCACAGGCGTCTTCTTCTACTACCCAGTCAATTCTGGCATGAGGAAAGCAATTGTGTACTACCTCAAGAAAAGGGATTGAGTGTACTACATCCCCGATAGCACTAAGCTTTATAACAAGGATGTCTTTAATTTTCTGCATAGATAGTGCCCACCCTGAAACAGATTTTGGTCACTAACCGGTTTCAAAGCCACAAATGAGAGTTTTTGTACAAGGTCAAGCCTCCTCCGCAGGACCTACGCCCACAAGGAAAAAATCAAGGAATTATGCAGAGGTGTACATAAGTCTCTCAAGGAATCCTGCATATTGACACCAAGGATTGTGCAAAAGGCCATTTATGGATGAAAACCAGATAAAATCGAATATTTTATTGCAGTATCCATTTCACAGCATCGAGAAGATCCTCGGCAATGTATATCGGTTTGTAAGGACTGTGAGGAATAATATACTCCATCTCACCCCGTCCATAACCTGTTTTTACCAGGACACCCTTAAGCCCGCACCTGTGCGCAAGCTCCATGTCTGTGCTGCGGTCACCTATGACAAAAGAGCGCTTCATATCAATATCAAACTGGCGACAGGCCCGTTCAACAAGGCCTGGACGAGGTTTTCTGCAATTACAGTCAATACTGTACCTCGCTACGGTCCCTTTGGGATGATGAGGACAAAAATATACAGCATCTATAAAGGCATGCTTTCCGGCAAGTCTTTCTTCCATATATTTATTTGTCTCATGAACCAGTTCCACAGGAAAGTATCCCCTGGCAACCCCTGACTGATTGGAAACCACAACAGACAGAAAACCATGGGTATTGAGGAGTCTTATTGCATCGGGTACTCCTTTAAGCATAACAAACCTGCTGATATGATTTATATACCCCATCTGTTCATTAATGGTGCCATCACGGTCCATAAAAACAGCCGGTTTCATTGCAATCTTCTCTTAATTCTACTCATCTCATGCCATACCTCTTCCACCGTAACAGAAAGCATACAGCGGTAATCTGAAGGACATTTTCGCCTCAGACATGGAGCACATGAAATATTATGTTTTACAACCGTAGCAACAGGACTGTATGGCCCAGTAGCAACAGGATCCGTGGAACCAAAAACAGCTACGGTGGGAATCTGAAGGGCCGCAGCGACATGCATAAGGCCGGAATCATTGCTGACAAAAAGATTGCACAGGGAAATGAGGGCCATGGCCTGATCAAGAGAGGTCGCTCCACATAGATTAAGCGCATTGTTTTGCATACAATCGCATGTCCGTTGACATACTTCTGTTTCTTTTTTACTGCCGAAAACAATAATCCGGGCATTCCACTTTTCTACGGCCCGATCACCTATCTCCGCAAAACGCTCAGGCGGCCATCTTTTTGCCTCGCCAAATATGGCTCCCGGACTGAGGCCTACTGTAAAGTCTTCTGTTGTAATCAGATTACTGTTGAGAAAATTAATGGCTTCCCGCCGCTTGTTTTCAGGAATATGGATCACAGGTGGACCTGACTCTGCTTTCAGCCCTGCCTTATGCAACAGGTAAAGGTAATATTCCACCTGGTGTATCTTAAGCACTTCCCGGGTTCTTTTAACTTTATGAGTCAAAAGAAACCCCCTTGCATCCGTGTCGTATCCAACCCTGTACCGGACTTTTCCCATTGCTGCTATAAAGGCAGCTTCAAAGGCATTCTGCAAAAGAATTGCGAGGTCAAATCTCCTGTTAAGGATAAAGGATATAATGCGTGCAGTTTCAATAACAGAGGTCAGCGTATTTTCACCCTTTTCAAAAGGAACCACCTCATCTACACAGGGATGATCCCTGAAGAGGGGGATAACCCAGGGTCTGGCAATCACAGAGATATGACTGTCCGGAAAATTTGACCGTACTGCCTCAACAGCAGGAATAGTCATTACTGCATCCCCTACCCAGTTTGTTGCACGTATCATTATATTATGTACTTTGGTCCTGTCTATTGTCTTAATCATGGCTCCCGATGCTGATAGGCCCGTAAAGGCAGTGTCCTGTAAAATATTATGAGCTGTAGGGGACAAGACTGTCTTTATGTTCTTTGATAAGCTCAGTAATTTTGCGAAAAAAAGGATCTTTATGTTCAGGTGTTATGGCAAACCTTATTCGCAGGATCGCTATATCCGATCTGTCTTTACAAAACGGTATCAGTCTGCTCCAGTCTTTTTCTGTTGTAATCAGATATCGGGCGCCCAGTCTCTTTTTTTGTTCCAGCAAAAAACCCACATCTGTACCAGAAAAGGAATAGTGATCAGGGAATCTCTTAAAGTATAGCATATCGGCCCCATGATCAAGCAAGGTCTTCTTAAAAGCTGCTGGGTGGGCAATACCGGCAAAGGCAATAACAGTCTTTTTATTTAGGAAATCAACTTGTTCCCTCTCATTTGAACCTGGAAAAACAATCTCTTCAGGCAGATGCTCTGCAAAAAAAAAGGACAGATTTTTATTGTGCCTACTGATCTTTTCAATTATTCCTGTGGGGAAATCAGCGCTATGCGTAAAAATGCATATATTGGCACGCCTGATATGTGAAACAGGTTCCCTTAAAGGCCCCCAGGGCAACACATGGCCATTACCAAAAGGATTTGACGTATCTACAAGCACAATATCAATATCTCTTGCCAATTGAAGATGTTGAAATCCGTCATCAAGTATAAAAAAGTTTGATCCATATCTCCTTATTGCATGCCACCCTGCCTTATAACGGTTTCGGGAAACAATAACTGCAACATCTTTAAGCCGTGCAGCCAATAAAAATGGCTCATCTCCTGAATCCTCAGGACCGGCAAGGATCTGTTTGCCATCAGAGACATCTAATATCTCCTGTCTATATTTACCTCCATATCCCCTTGAAAGAACAGCAACATTGTATCCCTGCTTCCTGCCCCATTCCGCCATCATCATTACCGCAGGAGTCTTGCCTGTCCCTCCTGTTGTGATGTTGCCAATACTGACAACAATACCCGGAAGACGTTGCTGTTTTATAACACCCCGGCAATAGGCCAAGGTGCGCAGTTTAACGGCTGTTCTGTAAGGCAGGGACGCAAACAAGAGAGGAAGGGTTGAAACACTCAACCTGGTCTTGTTATGGATACGATCCCAATCCTGTATAGGGTATAATGTCATATCATGCTCCATGATAATGTACGGAATTGGTGGGCAGGTCACTACTTATTGCCTGCCTTATTTGCAACACTATCCGCTTCAGAGTTCCCCTGTTGGCATAAACAAAATCCCTGGCCTTTTCACCCATATCTTCCCGCAATACCGTATCCTCAATCAGGCTCTTTACGGCATAAAACAACTCCTCTGTATCCCTGACACACAGGCCGCCACCTGATTTTATCATACCTTCCGACATCTCTACAAAATTATGCGTATGCGGACCAAAGAGGACAGGACAACCAAAGCTGGCAGGTTCCAGAAGATTATGCCCGCCAAAAGGCACCAGACTTCCACCGACAAAACTCACACATCCCAGCCCGTAAATCCTCCCAAGTTCTCCCACCGTATCAAGGATCAGCACATCATAGTCATGGTCACAACCCAGCCCTGTTCTTGATGCAGTACGAAGACCCTTTTCCCTTGCAATGCTGCGGATTCGATCTGCATCCCTTATTTGTCTCGGAGCAATAATCATACGCAGATCAGGATGGGATACAAGCAACCGCCGCTGAACTTCCAAAAGAATCTGTTCTTCGCCTTTATGGGTACTGCCGGCTATCCATAAGCGTTGTTTTTCAGGAAGACAGATTTCTTTACGCCATCTGCTTTCCTCTTCCTCTGTCATTGGCAGCCAGTCCCTGTCAAATTTTATGTTTCCAACGGTAAAAACCTTTTCCTTGGAGATTCCAAGTTCAAGCAGTCGCTGCGTATCCAAAGATGACTGCATAAGACACAGGGCAATAGAATCAAAGATTTTCCTGACAATGCATCTGTATTTCCTGTATGCCACAAATGTACGAGGAGAAATACGGCCATTTACCAGAACAGTCCTGACAGCTCTTTTCCTTAATATATATATCATTCCTGGCCAGATATCAGTTTCAACAAGGACAAATACACAGGGTCTTACTGTATTTATAAAGTGAAGAACAGACCACCAGAAATCAAGCGGCATAACAAACAGGGAGACTGATGATCCCTCAAGTTCCTTTTTGGCAATATCCATACCCTTGTCGGTTGTTACAGTCACAGTAATACTTTTATGAGGAAACTCTTCTGCAAGCGCCTTTATCAGAGGGACAGCGGATATTACCTCCCCTACAGACAGGGCATGAACCCATATGCTCTCACTATAATGTTTTTCGGGCATACTGAATGCGTGTGTCCTGTTTTCCTGATGGATACACATATGCTTCGTATCATGAGGCGTGGGGTTACCTCTGGTATATACAGGCACAATATGGAACAGCCTACGTGTGATTTTGGTCTTTCTGAAAAAAAGGGCCCACACAGGGAAAAAAACAATTACAGCAAAAGTCCAAAGCAAATGATAAAAAAGATATAATAACATCTGATTATGACCTTACAGGAAGCTCTATAATGAATCTTGTGCCCTGCGGTTTGTTGTCGTACACCCTTATAAAGCCATTATGATCTGCAATAATGGTGCTTACAATCGCAAGGCCCAGACCTGTTCCCTGTTTTTTTGTAGAAAAATATGGCTCAAACATACGTGTTTTATACTCAGGAGATATCCCCTTTCCATTATCAGAGATTTCTATCCTTACACTATGAATTGTCCTGTCATAACCTACATGAAGCCCTATTTTTCCCTTGCCGTCGAGTTCTTCAACAGCGTTGTCTATCAAATTTATCAAGGCACGTCTTATCTGTTCCTTATCTATGGAAAAGACAGGAATATCTTCCTCACTGCTGAAACTGAACTCGATTGCATAATGGGCCTCCCTGTAGAGGCTAAGTACCTCTGAGGCAATTTTACGTATATCTGCAGGAGCAGGATTTACGGCAGGCATACGAGCAAAACTGGAAAATTCATTCACCAGACCTTTCAACTCATCTACTTGATTTACGATCATATCCGTACATTCTTCAAGGATCTTTACATCCCTTTCTTCTGATAGAATCTTCCCAAATCTTTTCTTTAAGCGCTGTGCCGACAACTGAATAGGTGTAAGCGGATTTTTCACCTCATGGGCAATCCGTCGCGCAACCTCTCTCCAGGCTGCCATTCTTTGGGCCTTTTCAATTTCAGTCAGATTTTCAAAAACAGCGACAAGGCCAAGGTTTGTCCCTGTTTCATCGCGCAGAACATTCAGGGAAACCAGAAGTGTCAGTCTTTTTCCTCCTACAGACAGATTTATCTGTTTTTCAATATGACCTTTTACAAACAGGGCATTATTATTCATGAAATTGCCTATTGTTTTCACATAGTCCTCCGAAAGGACATCCCTGTAATTCTTTTGCAGAATATCTTTTTCCTCTATCTGTAACATCTCCTGTGCAGACTTGTTAATCGTAAGAATTCTGCCTGTCACATCTGCTGATATAACTCCAGATGTAACATTGGCAAGAACAATCTCCATGTATGCGCGTCTTTGCTCAAGCTCCAGATTGCTTTTGATCAGTTCCTGATTGGCCTGTTCCAGTTTGTTTTTACTGATCTTAAGATCAGCGGTCATTTTATTGAACGAGTTTACCAAATCCCCTATCTCGTCTTTTGCGACAATATCAATAAAAAAATCATAATCACCGGATGCTATGCGATTCGTTCCTTCAGCCAATTCCTTGATTGGAATGGTTATTTCCTTTGACAAATAAAAGCCGAACCAGACAGAAGAAAATATAATCAACAGAGTAACAACAGAAAGAGTAATGATGTGTGTGATCTTGATAGGTTTTTTTAACATTTTGAGCTGCCTGTACTCCTGAAGCCCCCTGGATATACTTCTCAGGCGCTTTGAAAAACTGCTGGGAACAAATCTGGATATTACAATCAGGCCAACAACTTTCTTTGACACAGATCCTGAAAATACAGGTGTTATTCCACTTACAATATCCCCATATGCAGAAGATTCAATATACTGTTCATCCCTTCCAGCCTTAAAGGCAGCAGACAATACTTGCCTGGGTGGCCCACCGAACGCACCAAGATCCATACGGGGATTTTCAAAAACACAGAGAGGAGTTTCCAGATCTTGTGAAAATATCTTTATAGATGTAAGGTTATATTCCCTTTGTTTTTCATGTATCAGACTTTCCATCTCCTTTTTTTTTGATGGCAGCATCAAATTTTTGTATGTTATGGTTCGGCTCAGACTGTTCCCAAAAAAGAGCATCTCTTCTGTCATTTTATGATAATAGTCCTGTTCTGCAAGAAGAGCTGTTTCCAAAGATCGTTCTGTCTGGAGATTGAACCAGTATTCAATAGAAGATGATATAAATTGCACAGAGATGAAGAACAGAATAATAGTAGGAAGAAACGAAAGGGTTACAAAGGCAAAAACAAGCTTTGTTCTAAGCTTTGAACCCATGATGTTCTTTTTTCTTTCAAAGAGGAGTTTTACAATATTTCTGACAATGAAAAAGAGCAGAAGAAGGAGTAAGATGACATTAAGATTTATAAGCCCAAACACAAGAATACTGCCTGACAGAGGAATACCTATCCCCCAGCCCAGGAAACGAAGGCCTGTATATGTCAGGACAGAAATCACAAGAGACAGAAATACAATAAGGTATCTTTCCCGGCGTCTTTTTTTAACCTCGCTTCTATTTAATTCCGGATATTCTTTCATTGGCTGCTGTAATGGATTAAAACAGTTGGTAATATAAATATGTTAATAAAATTGACTTGCAAAACCCTGCAGGGTAATCAATATGACCGGAGGTAGTGTTGAACTCATTACATATCGCAAAATATATTTCAAGGATACCAAAAAGGTGGCTGATTGTGAAAGGGCACTGTCTGGGGTTAATAGCATATCTTATAATGATCCCGCACAGAAAGATAGTAAGACGTAATCTGGCCTTTGCATATCCTGATTGGGACAACCAACGCATAAGGCATCATACAATTGCCATATTTAAAAATATTTTTGTAACCCTGCTGGAAATACTGCAGGCCTTTTTTTTGGATCAGCAGGCCATTTCAAACAGTATCCGCATCAAGGGAGATCAGAATGCAATATGTATGGCTGCCAACAGACAGGTTATACTTGTAACCGGTCATATCGGTAACTGGGAAATGGCAAATCTTTTTTTGTCATCGTACTGTAAAAGACCCATACTTACCATTGCAAGAAGGCTTGAACCTGCCTTTCTTAACCGTTTGTTTCACAAGATGAGATCCCGTTACGGCACTATAATTGTTGATAAAATGAATTCTCTTTCACAAATCATGAAATTTGTTGGAAAGGGCTATAATTTTGAGCTGTTGGCAGATCAGGGAACAAAAATTTCTGAAGGAATTGAGGTAAGTTTTTTCAATCGCAGGGTAACAGCTACTCCTGTTGTAGCAATCCTGGCCAGACGCTATGACTGCCCCGTAATCCCGGGCTGCTGCATAAGAGAGGCAGACGGTAATCTGGCAATCGTTTTTTATCCGCCTCTTCCCCTTAAAAAAACCGGCAATCTGCATTCAGATATCAGGGAAAATACCCAGTTAATGATGTCAGCGCTTGAAAAAGCCGTAAGAGAATACCCTGACCAGTGGTTCTGGTTCAACAAAAGATGGAAACGTTTTTATCCATGGCTCTACCCTGAATATCAGAAAAAGAGGCGTCGCAAAAGAGCACGTGAAGAGAAACAGGAAATGAGAAAAATGAAAAAGCTCAAAAGAAACAGAAAACAGACAATATAATCACAATATTACGTTGTTACGGGCTAAATATATCAAAAATGCCGTCAACAAGAATCTGTTTTGTATGGTCCGGAAGAGGATACCGGGAAACATAGCACTCTGCAAATTCCATGATCATGGGAGAAATTGATATCTTATCCTCTCTGTACCGTGTAAAATGCCTGAAATTTCTTAACCGATGTTTTACACCAAGAGGTCTATTGAAAACTTTCATGTCCGCAATATCAATAAGTCCAAGGCCGCCATCTGACAATACAATGATATTCCCGAAATGGATGGAACGGAAATATATCCCTTTTATATGTATCCTGGAAATAAAGGATGCAATATCTGTCACCAGGCATCTGTCAATACCCAAACGTTTTATGCGCATTCTTAAGGTTTCGCCCCCAAGGGGCATGTATAAAACAGCTGTTCTTTTTATATGCGGGACATTAAATGTGCTTATATCAGTTACAGTGGGAATTCCTGCAGCCAGTAATTTCTCTGCATTTGCCTTAAAACGCTTCGCATAGGGAAAAACAAGGTTGGAACTGACCCAGCGTTTCAGTCTGAACAGTTTCAATATTCGCCCATCCCTCAGTTTCAGTACCTTGTCACCGTAACCGTCATATGAAAGAACATTGCAGTCTCTTATCATCATATTATAATCTTTACGCAACAGGATTTTCATATCATGTCTGACCTAATATGCAAAAACAGGGAACATTATGAGCAGCTTCTGGCACCTTGAAGAAAAAGAAGAACTCGGCCCTGCAAAAGCAGCCTTTTCCAGTATTGAAAAAGTTTTTTCACTGCAAGGAGAGCAGATCGCCAAAGACCCTGTCAGCACAGTTATAAAGGTAAAGATAGGAAATCATGCCTACTACATAAAAAAATATTACTATGGCGGCAAATGGATGAGGCGCTATTTTGGCAGAAGCAGAGTACGAGCAGAATGGGAAAATATCCAATATTTCAAACAGATGCATATTCCTACACCTGACTTGACTGCCTACGGTCAGGAAACGAGATGGGGAATATTTCAACGAGGTGCCATTATAACAAAAGAGATCAAGGGCACCATTGACATGGCCAGCCTGGCAAAAAAAAGGGCGGACATCATGAATGACAAAACCTGGTTCAGGCACATTGCATCACTGATAGCCACATATACAAGACAGATTCATGCCTCCGGATTTATTCACAAGGATCTGAAATGGCGGAACATTCTGGTTTCCTCCGAACAAAAGGCAGATGTCTATTTCATTGACTGCCCCTGCGGCCGTAAAAAAAACGCCCTTGTACGAAACCGGTGGATTATAAAGGATTTGGCATGCCTCGATAAAATGGCCAAACATATACTGTCAAAGACACAGCGCCTGTGGTTTTACAAACAATATGTCAGTCATAGCAGATTAACAGCACAGGACAAAAAGATGATAAAAAAAATAACAATGTTTTTTGAGGGCAGAGAATAATTTCTCCCGATCTTTTTGTTTACAAACCTGTATAAGGCCCCATAATCCACTGGTTACCAATGCCCCCAGATTTTTATTATGGACTTTTATATCAATCCAGACTGGAAAGACATATTTGAAAGACAAGGATTCATGGATTTTGAAACCTTGTGGAATCTTGATACAGATCCCCTTGATGTCCCCAATTTTGGTCGCGGCAGACAGGGAAAAAGTTTTGTCGGGATATATAAAATTTCGCTGCCCGATGGGAATACCCGCAGCCTGATTCTTAAACGCCAGATTAATTATTCCAGCCGGACCTTCATGCATCCGATTCGCGGCATACCCACATCCCGCAAAGAGCTTGCAAATTTACTGAAACTTGATCGACTTGGCATATCCTGCTGCAAGCCTGTTTATTATGCTCAAAAACCTTCTGATAACGGCTGGAAAGCAATACTGGCAACAGAGCACCTAAAAACATTTGCTCCCCTTAATGCCATCATAAATTCATCAGAACCAGAATGGCAGAATGCCAGAATCAGACAAAGATTAATCTATGCCATAGCCGATGAAATCGCCAAAATGCACAGTGTATACTTTCAACATAACTGTATGTATGCAAAACATATATTTATCAAACATGATAACAACAAGATAACAGTATCATTTATTGATCTTGAAAAGGGAGACTGGCTGCCTTTCAGCATAAATCGCAGAATCAGGGATCTTGGCTCCCTGTACAAACGGACAACAGGAATTTCACCTTTTGACTGTTATAGATTTGTCATTGCATACTGCAGGGCTCAACATATTGACAGGAATGCAAGAAAACTAATCAGTAACATCAAGTCCTACTGCAAAAAGAAATACAGGGAATAAAAACAGGACAAGCCCAAAAAGATATTCAGAAAGGTACGGGTCTATTGCGGTATAAAATGCGTAATAAACAGATGATATTCTCCACCGAACCATTCTTTCTTTAACATCCTGTCCTCTTCTACACAAAGTTTCTGCTCTGTTATTAGCTTATTGAAATCTTCTTCATAAGTAACAACCCCAAAATCAACAGTAGTCAAATACTTGAGCCTGGGCTTGACAAAATCAAGTAATGCAGAGCGGCGTTTGAACATAGTCTGAAAAAACAAGATCTTACCTTCGGGTTTTATCATTCGCCTAAGCCGATTTAAAACAAACCTCTGATCTTTTATCAACATAAAACTCATGCTAAAAAGGATATAATCAAACCTTTGACCAGATTCCGGTTCAAAGGTCTCGATTGGCAGACAGATAATCCTGAAATTGTTTTCCAAATGAAATTTCTTAATCATCTTGTTGCAATGAGTCAGATACTTCGGGTTGATGTCAATTCCCGTAATATTTAAACGCTTAGATTTAATCAGCCCATGAAAGTCACGCATCATGATCCCGTTGCCAATGCCAATGTCGAGGATTGACGAGCCAGACGAGAAACAGGCAAGACTGTTTTTATAGCAGTAGAAAGTAGCATCACTTATTACAAGTTTGTACAAATAGTTTCTTATCATTGTACTTTAACCACAGGATTACCCGAAGATTTCAGGTAAAAATAGCCCGATTATTTATGCAGTCAGTATACCCAACAAACAGGCAGAAAAAAAAGGGCCTACAATATATATAATCTTGTAAGCCCTGAAATTCACAATGCCGAGACGCAGAATCGAACTGCGGACACGGGGATTTTCAGTCCCCTGCTCTACCGACTGAGCTATCTCGGCATAAGTTTCTCTGTATTATTTAGATCTTATTTTTAAATTTTAAGCCAACACTGATTATATGTCAAGCAAATTTCTTGTTAGAGTTCATCCACAGATGGCCTTTTTGCACAATCTTGATATCAATCCAAGGAAGTCCTGTACAGCCTACTATGGCAGTATAAACAGTACACTTCCACATAATCCCTTAATCCTGTCCAAAAATTTTTATTTATGGATTGGAAACCGGACAAAAACCAGAATCTGTTTTCGAATGAGCAATTGTTATACAAAAAAAGTATCAGCTCAATAACAGGGAAATAACAGCGAACGTACCACCGGGGCAGGAGGATTTTTGTCATAAAACCGGATGTAACAGAAGATTATAGATAAAAAGGATAAACAATGCACGAAAACCATAAAAGTCCTGCGAAAAAAGGCATTAAAATACCAGAGTTGCTGGCACCTGCCGGTAATTTCGACAAGATGGTAGCTGCTATACATTATGGAGCAGATGCCGTTTACCTCGGCGGAAAAAATTACAGCTTGCGTGCCAGAGCAGGAAATTTTGACACAGACGAGATAGCAAAGGCTATCAGGTATGCACATGATCATGGAACCAGGGTCTACATTACGGTAAATATATTTGCCCATAACCGTGATTTTAAAAATATAGAGGATTATCTGTTGTTTTTGAAAGATGCCGGTGCAGACGCCTTAATCATCTCAGATCCAGGGATACTTTCAGTAGCCATTAATACTATCCCGGACATGCCTGTACATCTTTCAACACAGGCCAATGTTACAAATATGTACAGTGCTGTATTCTGGGAACAGCAAGGAATAAAACGAATCAATATTGCAAGAGAGCTGGGACTTGACGAAATCAAACAGATAAGAATGGCAACAAAGGCCGAGATAGAGATTTTCGTCCACGGGGCTCTATGTATTTCATATTCAGGCAGGTGTATGCTTAGCAGCTATTTAACAGGCCGTGATGCAAATCAGGGTGATTGCGCTCACCCTTGCCGTTATTCCTATCAACTTCTTGAAAAGAAACGTCCCGGAGAATATTTCCCCGTAGAGGAGGACATGCGTGGCACCTATATATTTAATTCCCGCGACCTATGTTTAATAAACAGGTTGCCTGATATCATATCAACAGATATTGATTCAATAAAAATAGAAGGCCGGATGAAATCTGTAGGATATACAGGCAACATTGTCAGGATATACAGAGCTGCCCTTGACTGGATAAAAATGCAGTTCGACAAGGGAATGGCTTTCAACCGGATTGTTATGCCAAAAGAGTTTGGAATGGAAACAAAAAAGATCAGCACAAGAGGACAAACAGAGAACTTTTTCCGGCATCCTCCGACATCTGAAGACATGCTGTACGATACAACGCATACTGACCAGAAATTTGTACCTGCAGCAATTGTACGGGGACTAAAGCCACTTCTTATTGAAATCCGCAGCCCTTTAAATACCGGAGATAAAATAGAGTACCTTGGTCATCAAATTCAACCGGTTACATGTACTGTGACAGAGATATTCACAGAAGACAAAATGCCTGTTGAATGTGCCAATCCGGGCAACAGGGTTATTATCAATACAGACCCTGATCTTGCAGAGGCAGAGATTAACAGCATTATTCAAAAAAAGGTTGAACGGTATTCATCCACAAATTAATCTTGACTGTGAGGTTTGCAAAATAAAAAACCCTGCAGTGTCCATGACCTGATCTGTGAATGTGGACACTGCAGGGAGCAAACCCAAGGAACGCAAAGGCATCAAAGACATCCAGTTACATAATCATATTGAATAAAAATCCTGTAAACAGAATACCTGTTCCAACAACAGCAATAAAGGTAACAATAAGCTTGGGCTTCAGGACCTTACGAAGGATCACCATCTCAGGAAAGGAAAGGGCAATAACACTCATCATAAAGGTAAGCACAGTCCCGAGAGCCGCCCCCTTGTCAAGCAGAGCTTCAACAATCGGCACTATTCCTGCCGCATTGGAGTACATGGGAATTCCAATCAGGACAGCAGCCGGAACCGACCACCAGACATCCTTTCCCATAATGGATGCCATGAAATCTTCAGGCACATAGCCATGAATTGCAGCTCCGACTCCAATACCGGCGACAACATATATCCAGACCCTGCCAACGATATCACGTACAGCTTCACGCCCGCTTTCCACCCTGTCCAGCCAGGTCATCTTTTCTTCTGGTACTTCCGCCTCTGCTATTTGCAACTCACGAACCCAGTCCTCAATCCAATGTTCCAGCTTGAGACGACCTATAATCCAGCCGGCAATCATTGCAATCACAAGCCCTGAAGAAAGATAAATGGCCGCTATCTTCCAGCCCAACAACCCATAAAGCAATACCAGGGCAACTTCATTGACCATGGGCGAGGCAACAAGAAAGGAAAATGTAACCCCTAACGGCACTCCTGCCTGAACAAAACCTATAAACAGGGGGATCGCCGAGCAGGAGCAGAACGGAGTTACAATACCAAGCAGACCTGCCATCACATTCCCTACAAACTCTCTTCTGCCAGCCAAATACTTTCTGGTCTTTTCCGGTGTAAAAAAAGACCGGATCATCCCAACAACAAACACAATCAGGACCAAAAGCATCATAACCTTAGGGACCTCAAATACAAAAAACTGGATAGTCTCCCCAAGATGCCCGCCTTTTTCAAGTCCCAGCAAAGAATAGGTAAAAAATTTGGAAAAAGATTCCAACTGCTCATAGACAAGATACCATAAGACAAGTCCAAGCAGACCTGCAAATATGACCTTGTTCTTTGTCGGAACCGTTTTTTTCCCGCCTGGACGAGAAATTACCGTATCTGTACAACTGCAGTTATTCATTGGAATCTGCTCCATAACACTCTCCTCCCCAAAATCCGGCATTTATTGGCAACCTTTTAATTACCGTATGCACATACAGTAATATATTAAACATGCTTATGTTGCCTGTCAAGGGATAAAACAGAGTTTTGCAAAATGTCTCGGTTTGCGCCTGCTTGGGCAAGAAGATAAAACCTGACTGCAGCAATATCAGAAATGTTGTTTCGGTCATGACAGAAGGCTGGATATAAAATCACCCACGGCCCTTGTCCCTTCTTTTTCAATGATACGCAGGGTCTGGCTTCCTATAACAGCTATATCTGCCTTACCCCTGAGAAAATCCATATCTGCCCTTTCCTTTATGCCAAACCCAATGGCAAGAGGCAGAGATGTTGCCTCACGGCATCTGTTCAGGTAGGCGTCTATATCTTGGGAAAAGCGGGTCTCTGCTCCGGTAACACCTTTTCGGGCAACACAGTATATAAATCCCTCTGCAAGCGATGCCAGAAAATGCATTCGCTCAGCAGGCGTCGTGGGAGCAAAAAGAAGTATTGGGGCAAGATCGTTCTTCTTCATGGTATCCAGATAGTTTTTCCCTTCTTCTGGTGGAATATCAGGAACAATAGCCCCCTTGAGACCAACCTTTTTCATTTCCTCTGCAAATCTTTCCACACCATACCGAAAAAGAATGTTGTAATAGCTCATCACCAGAAATGGAATACTGAATCTCCTGCTGACCTTTCCGGCAAAATCAAGACATTGCTGAACAGTAACCCCATTTTTAAGGGCCGTCTGATTTGCTCTGAGTATAACCGGAC